>OWIH01000058.1_pt1 | contig 87069 bp, 80 predicted proteins | sample 1732891 | NCBI WGS metagenome assembly OWIH01 (sample SAMN05065765, study PRJEB22554) | human gut metagenome | biome: ENVO:2100002; feature: ENVO:00000062; material: ENVO:00002003 | host: Homo sapiens | place: USA
CCGAACGGTACGCTACGTGGTGTGGAAGGGGAGGTTAAAATCTCCCCTATCCGATTCTGTTATTGTTAAGGACCAGACAATTTCATGAAGGAGGTAATGATTATGGGAACAGAAGCAGCAGAGGAGGTTTTGTTAAAAACACCTCTCTACGACACGCATGTAAAGTATAAGGGCAAGATTGTACCTTTTGCAGGGTACCTCCTGCCGGTACAGTACGAGACAGGCGTCATCGACGAGCACATGGCGGTGCGTACCAAATGCGGTCTTTTTGACGTGTCACACATGGGGGAAGTGATTTGCAAAGGACCGGATGCCCTTAAGAATCTGAACATGCTCCTCACCAATGACTATACGGTCATGGCGGAGGGCCAGGCCAGATACAGTCCCATGTGCAATGAACAGGGCGGCGTGGTGGATGACCTGATTGTGTATAAGGTTAGGGATGACTGCTATTTTATCGTGGTGAACGCTGCCAACAAGGATAAGGACTATGCATGGATGAAGGACCATCAGTCAGGGGACGTTGTTTTTGAGGATATTTCCTCCCAGGTGGCCCAGCTTGCCCTCCAGGGACCAAAGGCAATTGATGTGCTTAAGAAGGTGGCGAGGGAGGAAGATATTCCTGAAAAGTATTATACCTGCCTTTTTGACCGCATGGTGGGCGGCATGAAATGCATCATTTCAAAGACCGGTTATACCGGGGAGGACGGAGTGGAGATTTATCTGGCTCCGGAGGATGCGCCTAAGATGTGGGAACTGCTCATGGAGGCCGGAAAGGACGAGGGCCTGATTCCATGTGGTTTGGGCGCCAGGGATACCTTGAGGCTGGAAGCAGGCATGCCACTATACGGCCATGAGATGGACGATACCATTTCTCCCAAGGAAGCAGGATTGGGAATCTTTGTGAAGATGGATAAGGATGATTTCATCGGAAAACAGGCTATCCAGGATAAGGGACCTTTAACCAGAAAGCGTGTGGGATTAAAGGTAACCGGCCGCGGCATCATCAGGGAGCACCAGCGGGTCTACATAGGAGAACAGCAGGTGGGTATGACCACCTCCGGCACACATTGCCCGTTCCTGGGATATCCGGCAGCGATGGCCCTGATTGACATAGGGTTTAAGGATCCGGGAACAGCGCTGGAAGTGGATGTCAGGGGACGCCGTGTGGCCGCGGAGGTAGTGAAGCTGCCATTTTATAAACGGCAGTAATTCAGCGGATATAAAAATCAAGATTTAAAAATATAATAGAGAACAGCATGTTCAAGGAGGTATTTAGAATGAATTTTCCAGAAGATTTAAAGTATGTAAAGTCACATGAGTGGGTAAAGACCCTGGAGGACGGCACGGTTTTAGTGGGAGTATCTGATTATGCACAGGATGCTCTTGGGGATTTGGTATTTGTAAACCTGCCGGAAGCAGGGGACGAGGTGACAGAGGGAGAGCCGTTTGCTGATGTGGAATCCGTAAAGGCTGTATCCGATGTGTATTCACCGGTAAGCGGCACGGTGGCAGAGATTAACGAGGCCCTGCTGGACGCGCCGGAATCCATCAACGAAGCGCCTTATGAGGCATGGTTTATGAAGGTGGAGAATGTAACCGGCACTGCTCAGTTAATGAGCGCGGCAGAGTATGAGGAATATGTGAAGACCCTGGATTAAGGGATTCAGGTCCGGGAAGGTATTCCATCCCATGAGAGGTGAGGTGAGATTATATGGGAAGTTATGTACCAGGTACGAAGCAGGAGCAGCAGGAGATGCTTCGTGAGATTGGATATGCCGGCTTTGAGGAGATGTTCTCCCATATACCGGATGAGGTAATGCTGAAGGAAGAGGTCAATATCCCTTCAGGACTCAGCGAGCAGGCAGTTAAAGGAAGAATGGAGGACATAGCCGGTAAGAATGTTGTGTTCCGCCATATTTTCAGGGGGGCAGGGGCTTATAACCACTACATACCTTCCATTGTTTCAAGCGTGGCATCAAAAGAGGAGTTTGTTACTGCCTATACGCCCTATCAGGCGGAAATCAGCCAGGGCATCCTCCAGTCCATATTTGAGTATCAGACCATGCTCTGTGAACTCACAGGAATGGACGTCTCCAACGCATCCATATACGACGGTGCCACGGCTGCGGCGGAAGCCATTGCCATGTGTAAGGAGAGAAAGAAAACCACAGCTTATATCTCTGCGGCTGCAAACCCGGGCGTCATCAAGGTTATGAAAACATACTGCTTTGGCAGCAATACAAAGGTTGTCATGGTTCCGGAAAAAGACGGGGTAACGGATGCGGCAGCACTGGAAGAGATGCTGAAGGCAGACCCGCAGTCCGCCTGCTTCTATGTACAGCAGCCCAACTATTACGGCAATGTAGAGGACGGAGACGCCCTGGGCCGTATTGTCCATGAGGCCGGCGCCAAGTATATCATGGGCTGCAATCCCATGGCTTTAGCTGTCATGAAAACCCCGGCGGAGTACGGAGCGGATATCGCTGTGGGAGACGGCCAGCCCCTTGGCATGCCTCTGGCGTTTGGAGGACCTTATCTGGGCTTTATGACTGCCACGGCAGCCATGACCAGGAAGCTTCCGGGCCGGATTGTAGGCGAGACAGCCGATAACCAGGGCCGCAGGGCGTTTGTTCTTACCCTTCAGGCCCGTGAACAGCATATACGCCGTGAGAAGGCCAGCTCCAACGTGTGTTCCAACCAGGCATGGTGCGCCCTGACTGCCTCTGTATATATGACAGCCATGGGAGCAGACGGTATGGCTAAGGCAGCGGGCCAGTGCATGTCCAAGGCCCATTATCTCAGGGATGCATTGAAGGAAGCAGGGCTTGAGCCAAAGCATGACTGTGAATTTTTCCACGAGTTCGTTACCGTAAGCCCGGAGGGCAAGTGTACGGACAGCGCCCACATCTTAAGGGCTCTGGAAAGCAGGGGAATCCTGGGTGGACTGCCGCTTTCCGACAGGGAAATCCTCTGGTGCGCTACTGAGATGAACACCAGGGAAGAGATGGATGAACTAGCCTCCGCTGTACGGGAGGCGCTTCACAGGGAATGCGGACAAAAGGAGGTGTGCGGTTCATGAAACTTGTATTTGAAAAAGGGTCAGCCGGGAGAAAACTGGATTTAATCAGTCCCTGTGACGTGCCCCAGGTATCTTTTGAGAAAGCACATATCCGTGAGAAACAGCCCCGCCTTCCGCATATGTCGGAAAATGAAATCAGCCGCCATTATACGGAACTGGCAAAGCGTTCCCACGGTGTCAACGACGGTTTCTATCCTTTGGGTTCCTGCACCATGAAGTACAACCCCAAGGTGAATGAGGAAGCAGCCGCCTTAAGGGGATTTAGAGGAGTCCATCCGCTGCAGCCTGAGGCTACGGTGCAGGGTTCCATGGAAGTATTATATCTGGCAGAGAAATATCTCTGCGAAATCACGGGCATGGACGCAATGACATTCCAGCCGGCGGCAGGCGCCCACGGTGAGTTTACGGGACTGCTTTTAATCAAGGCATATCATGTCCATCACAATGATGCAAAGCGTACCAAAATTATTGTTCCCGACTCTGCCCACGGAACCAATCCGGCCAGCGCTGCCATGTGCGGATACGACGTGGTGAGCATTCCGTCCAGGGAGGACGGCTGCGTGGATTTGGAGCAGTTAAAGGCAGCGGTAGGAGATGACACGGCCGGCCTGATGCTGACCAACCCCAATACCGTGGGATTATTTGACAAGAACATTCTGGAAATAACCAAAATCGTACATGATGCAGGCGGACTGTGCTATTATGACGGAGCCAATCTGAACGCGGTTATGGGCATTGTGCGGCCGGGTGACATGGGATTTGACGTGGTCCATCTGAACCTGCACAAGACATTCTCCACACCCCACGGCGGCGGCGGACCGGGAAGCGGTCCTGTGGGCTGCAAGGAATTCTTAAAGCCCTTTATACCCGGCGTACGTGTGGAGAAGGAGGAGGATGCATATCACTTTGTGAAGGCGCAGGAATCCATTGGGGATGTGAAGATGTTCTACGGCAACTTCTTGGTGGTGGTTAAGGCATTGTCCTATATCCTGACCCTTGGAAAGGAGGGCATACCGGAGGCTGCCCGCAACGCGGTGCTGAATGCCAACTATATGAGGGTGAAGCTGTCGGATGTCTATGACATGGCCTACAGCGAGACCTGCATGCATGAGTTCGTCATGAGTCTGGAGAAGATGAAACACGACAAGGACGTGAATGCCATGGATATTGCCAAGGCACTTCTGGACTACGGCATTCATCCGCCGACCATGTACTTCCCGCTGATTGTACATGAGGCGCTGATGGTGGAGCCTACAGAGACAGAGTCCAAGGAGACCCTGGATGAGGCAATCGAGGTATTCCACAAGATTTATGAGCAGGCTCTGGCTGATCCTGAGGCACTTCACAGCGCTCCTCACCTTACACCGATTGGAAGACCGGATGAGGTTACCGCGGCCCGCAAGCCGGTACTGCGCTATACCTGGGAATGATGAAAATGAAATAGGACTGCCTGGACAGCCGGCATGTCCCTGGTTATGCACGGATATCCGCTATATCTGTTCATGGCCGGGGAAGGGGCTGCCCAGGCAGCCTTTCTATAAGAATGGAGACTGACATGATAAACAGACTTGTGTGGATGGAGACAGATAATACATACCCCTACCGGAATCTGGCCATGGAGGAGTACATGACCCTTCATGTTCCTCAGGGCACCTGCATTCTTTACCTGTGGCAGAACCGCCATACGGTGGTGATAGGAAAGAACCAGAACTGCTGGAGGGAATGCAGGGTGAACTTCTTAGAGCAGGAGGACGGTTATTTGGTGCGCCGCCTCTCAGGGGGAGGCGCGGTGTTCCACGATCTGGGGAATCTGAATTTTACATTTATTGTAGGCGCTGAGGATTACGATGTATCGCGGCAGCTGGACGTGATACTGGAGGCCGTAAGGAGCCTGGGAATCCATGCGGAAAAGACAGGGCGCAATGATATCACCGTGGAAGGACGCAAGTTCTCCGGCAACGCGTTTTACAGAACAGAGGACGGCTGCTACCACCATGGTACCATACTGATACGGGCGGACAAGGAAAATATGTCCCGGTATTTGAATGTATCAAAAGAAAAGCTTGCCTCCAAGGGCGTGACCTCTGTAAAGTCCAGGGTGGCCAATTTGTGCGAGTTTAAGCCTGACATCACACTGGAGGAAGTGAAAGCGGCCCTGGTGGAGGCATTTTCCAGGGTTTACGGACAGCCTGCCGTGAGGATGAAGGAAGAGGAGCTGCCCAAGCCGGAGATAGACGCCCTGACAGAGAAATTTGCTTCCTGGCAGTGGAAATACGGAAGGAAAATTCCCTTTGAGTACGAAATGGAAAAGCGGTTCCCGTGGGGCAATATACAGATACAGCTACATGTGGATGAAGGCGTGATACAGGACGTGAATGTATTCTCAGACGCCATGGACCAGGAAATGTTTGGGGCGCTGGCAAAACAGCTGAAGGGCTGCGGCTATGCGGAGGAGGATATATGCGCAGCGGTGGAAGCCGTGGGACCGGACGCGTTTCAGGCAGAGGAACAAACCGGTACGGATGTACCGCAGTCACGCCAGATCAAAGAGGATATCAAGGCCCTTGTGAGGGAATCGCTGTAAACACAGAACATAAATGGAAGAGAGGTTAAGTTTATATGGCTGACAAATTTGATTTGGTGGTGATTGGCGCGGGGCCGGGCGGATATGAGGCTGCCGTCGAAGGGGTTCAAAAGGGAATGAAGGTCGCTCTGGTGGAAAACCGCGAACTGGGAGGCACCTGCCTGAACCGGGGATGCATTCCCGCCAAAACAATACTCCATACAGCAGAGCTGTACCATGAATTACAGTCAGGGCCATCCATTGGCCTGACGGCCCGGGAACCGGTGATTGACATGGAAATGGTCCAGAAACGGAAAGACGAAGTGCTGGAACAGCTGAGAAAGGGCATTGCCTCCCTCATGAAGACCAACAGGATTTCAGTCTTTTACGGTACGGGAACCATATTGGACAGGGAGCATGTGAAGGTGGCGCTGTCTGGGGAAAAGACAGGTGAAAAAGCAGAGGAACAGCCGGACGGACAGAAACAGGACCAGGTTGTCCTGGAAACAGGTCATATTCTCATTGCCACTGGTTCTGTTCCGGCATGCCCGCCCATACCGGGCTCATCCCTGCCGGGAGTGGTCACCAGTGACGGACTGCTGGACAAGAAGGATTTGTTTGAACATCTGATTATCATAGGCGGCGGAGTAATCGGCATGGAATTTGCGTCTGTGTACAGTTCACTGGGCCATGGAGTGACTGTAATCGAGGCCCTGGACCGCATTCTGCCCACCATGGATAAGGAAATTGCCCAGAACCTGAAGATGATAATGAAGAAAAGAAACGTGGATATCCATACAGGGGCAAAGGTGGAGGAGATCCTTCGCACAGAGGATGGAGCCGGACTTATATGCCGCTATGTGGAAAAGGACAAACCCTGCGAGGCCAGGGCGGACGGCATCCTTATCGCTGCGGGGCGCAGGGCTTATACGGGCGGTCTTATAACAGACGAGAGCAGTCAGGAAGTGAAGGATATGGCCATGGAACGGGGGCGTATTGTCACGGATGAAACATATGAAACCAGCGTACCGGGCATATATGCCATAGGAGATGTGACGGGCGGCATTCAGCTGGCCCATGCAGCCACTGCCCAGGGCAGAAACGCGGTGGCGCACATGGCAGGAGAGAATATGGTAATCCGTACGGATATCGTTCCGTCCTGCGTGTATACCAACCCGGAAATCGGCTGCGTGGGAATCAGCGCGGATGAGGCCAAGGCCAGGGGAATAGAAGCCGTGACAAAGAAGTATATAATGTCTGCCAACGGAAAATCCATTCTGTCCCAGCAGGAGAGGGGATTTATAAAGGTGGTGGCGGATAGTGATTCACACCGCATCCTGGGCGCCCAGATGATGTGTGCCAGGGCCACGGATATGATCAGCCAGTTTGCGGTGGCTATAGCCAATGAGCTGACGCTGGAGGATATGGCTAAGGTTATTTTCCCGCATCCTACGTTCAGCGAGGGGATATTGGAGGCGGTGAGGTGACGGGTGTGAAGGCTGTGTCCCTGCTGAATGCCTGCATTGATTTTAAAGGGTTTGGGTATATAATACAGTAGGCGGACAAAATGCCGCCGCGGAAACTTAATACCCGGGAAAGGGCAGGAATATCATGTGCGGCAGATATCATTTCAGCGCGGAATTATTAGATGAGATAAGGGACTTAACAGAACAGAAGGACTGGAAACTGGAGCTGGGAGTGCTGGATAGGGACATCCATCCGGGCGACACGGCTCCGGTCATTACGGCGGCCGGGGACCAGGGCGGGAGCCTTAGGGCCTGCAGGCAGAAGTGGGGATATCCCGGGCCGGGCGGAAAGGGGCTGGTTTTTAATGCCAGGTCAGAGTCTGTGTTTGAAAAGCGGATGTTCCGGAACAGTGTGAGCCAGCGCCGGGCTGCGGTCCCTGTTTCATGGTTTTATGAGTGGAATAAGAATAAAGAGAAATTTACATTCACTAAGGAAGGGAGCCGGATTCTGTTTCTGGCCGGATTTTATGGCAGGTATGAGGACGGGGACCGCTTCGTTATACTGACTACCCAGGCCAATGCATCCATGGCCCCTGTCCACAGCCGTATGCCTCTGGTTCTTGAGAGGGAACAGGTCAGGGAATGGATTCTGGACAGCAAAAAGACAAAGGAACTGCTGGGGCAGGAACCGCCCCGGCTGGCAAGGGACTGTGAGTATGAGCAGCAGACCTTGTTCTGAGACGTATACGGCATGAAGCTATGAGGCGCCTGCTTTTGACATGGGTCTGAAAGGAGGCGCCTGCTGTTTCGTTTTATGGAAGTGGTCAGGGAACCGTTAAGGAATGGAAAAGGATTATCTTTCAGGCATCAATAAATCCCGGTGCTCAAGCACATACTCCGCCACTGCCATAGTGCCCGGTCGCGGTCCTTCATGCCCCGCGTTTCCCGCTGATACGTTTACGGATTGGATTTTTATATTGACTGTTTCATCTCAAAATGCTGTGTTACATACTAAAATGTATCTTATGTTTCCACTAAATTAATCCCATCAGGCTGGGTACTCCCAGTGACAGCGCAGGTATATAGGTAACAGCCAGCAGAAGGAGGAACAGTACAGCAAAGTAGGGCAACAGCGTTTTGGTCACCTGCTCGATACTGATTTTGCTGATACCGCAGCCCACGAACAGTACGGAACCAACAGGCGGCGTGATGTTGCCCAGGCACATATTGAAGATTAACATGACGCCGAACTGAATGTCAGTCATTCCTAAGCTCTGGGCGATAGGAAGGAAGATAGGGGTGAAAATCAGGATAGCCGGTGTGATATCCATGAACATGCCCACAACCATCAGAATTATGTTCATCAGCAGCAGAATCACGTATTTGTTGGTGGAGATGGACATGATGCCCTCGCTGATAGCTGCCGGGATTCCCGAGTACGCCATGACAAAGGACATGGCGGAGGAAGCGGATATCAGGAACAGGATGATGCCGCTGGTGCATGCGCTGCTTACCAGAATCTTCATAAAGGACTTCACGGTAAGGCTCTTATAGCAGATAGAGAGAATCAGGCAGTAAAGCACGCAGATACCAGCGCCCTCGGTGGCAGTGAAGATGCCTCCCACGATACCGCCGATAACAATGATGATGAGCAGCAGGCTGGGGATGGCTTCCAGCGTCACTTTAACAGCTTCCTTGGCGGGTGTGCGGCCGGATACCGGATATTTATGCTTTTTGGCGTAAATAAAAGCCACTACCATGGAACCAACTCCCATCAGGATGCCGGGAATGTATCCGGCCATGAACAGGGTGGATATGGACACGCCTCCCGCTACCGTGGAGTACACGATAAATGCGCTGGTAGGGGGAATCAGGAGTCCGGTGGGGGCTGAGGCAATGTTTACTGCCGTGGCAAAAGCCGGGTCATAGCCCTCATCCTTCTGGATAGGGTAGATACAGCCGCCCATGGCTGATGCGGCCGCCACGGAAGAACCGGACAGCGCGCCAAAGAGCATGTTGCCCACGATATTGGCCTGGGCCAGGGAACCTGGAATCCAGCCCACGAACAGCTTTGCGAAGTTTACAAGGCGTCTGGCGATACCGCCGTTGTTCATGATGTTGCCGGCCAGGATGAAGAGGGGGATGGCAAGCAGGGAGAAACTCTCCACGCCGCTGTTCATCTTCTGCATGGTGATGAATGTAATCTGGTCCCAGGACAGGCTGGAGATGGCAGTTGCGATGGATGCGATTACGATGCTGACGGAGATTGGGCAGCTGAGGAACAGCAGAATGCCAAATACCGCAAACAGGATGACTGTTGTAAGACCGATACTCATTACTCATTCCCTCCTTCGATGGTGATTCCGGTTACATCCTCATAGATATTGATAATCTGTGCCAGGATGATGAACAGTCCGGAGATGGGCGCCATGGCGTATACCAGGCTTCTGGGAATTCCCAGCAGCGCGGAGAATACCTTCTGGGCGCTTAATGCAAGCTTGAATCCGCCTAGGGTGATGACAAAGATGGCAAAGAGCAGAATCAGCACATCGATGACTGTCATCAGAATCCTGCGTCCTGCCGGGCTTAAGCTGTCACGCACCAGCACCAGGCACATGTGCTCCCTGGTGATAAAAGCATAGGCAGCGCCGATGAAACCGGTCCAAATCAGAAAGTAGCGCACCAGCTCCTCGGTAAAGGCGGCCGGGCTGTTGAGCACGTAGCGTGTAAATACCTGGTACAGGACCAGAAGGGTCATGACGGACAGCAGCACGGTGGCTATGCCGGCCAGAAGACGGGTCATCCACTTTTTGATGACAGATAATATTTCATTCATGTGATTACCTCCCCTTATTCTACCGAATCAATGATGTCAAGCAGTTCCTTTACACCCGGATACTGTGCGCAGTATTCGTTAATCATACCGCTTGTGGCCTGGCGGAACGCATCCTTGTCAACATCATTCACGAATTCCACTCCCATCTGGGTCGATGCTTCCTGGATGGCCTCATCAATGGCGGCATCCCATGCAATCTTGTGGCTTTCTGTGGATTCGTGGGCTGCTTCCAGGATGATTTGCTGGTCCTGCGGGCTGATGGTTTTCCATACCTTGGCGCTCATGACCATTACATCCGGAATCATGGCGTGCTGGTCCGTGGAGTATACCTTGCAGATTTCACCGTGCTTGCCGGTGGTAAGGGCCGTTTCATTGTTCTCTGTGCCGTCGATGATGCCGGTCTGGAGAGAAGTATATACATCGCCGTAGGACATGGCTACCGGGATACCGCCTAAGGCCTTCATCATATCGGTCTGGGATTTCATGTCCTGCACACGAATCTTCAGGCCCTTTAGGTCGGCAGGCGTGCGGATTGCCTTGTTCTTGGTGTAGAAGGAACGGGCGCCTGAGGTGTAGTAGGTCAGGGTTACGAATCCGTCGTCCGAGGAGGACAGGAAGAAATCCTGCATCTGACCGGAATCCATTACATGATAAAAGTCTTCCGTATCGTCAAAGATATAGGGAAGGCCAAAGGCATGGTAGGATTCATTATAGGTGGCAAGGCCAGGCGCGGATACCTTTGTCATGGAAATGACACCGGCCATCAGCTGTTCCATGTTCTCATTCTCAGAACCCAGCTGGCCGTTTGGAAGGATGCGCACCTGGATTCTTCCGTTTGTCCGTTCCTCCACCTTGTCTGCAAATTCTGTCATTGCAATATGTACCGTGTGGGTCTCGCTGAGGCCGTGAGCCAGAGTAAGCACCATCGGATTTTCCGCGGTGGCTTCCGTGCTGGTCTTAGCGCCGCTCTGGGCGCATCCGGTGAGCCCCAGTACAGCCAGACTCAAAGCCACTGCCATTGCTGCTGCAAATTTTTTCATTTTCCATATCCCCTTTCTATATAGCGGCTTCCCCTCTGTAAGCGGGAGGGGAAGCGTATGCTCTCTTTTTACATACCAATCAGGTCAAACTGCTCAAAGGATACAATTACCTGATAATCCTTCTTAGGATTAGGGTATTTAATCTGAACGGACTTAAGCCTCTGGCTGTAATACCATCCGCAGTCCGCCTCCTCGAATTTTCTCCTGTGGAGGAAATGAGGAATGGTCTGTCCGTCCGCCTTGACCCAGTAAGGCGCTTTCTCACGGTGTATCATATCCAGATACAGCGTCTTTACGGCTGTCTCATAATGGCCTTCCTGGCAAAAATCCAAAACAGTCCGTTCTCCGGCCGTCATGGTTATGGATGTTTTCAGATAGTCTCCGCGCTCATAATCCATGGAAATGCCGTCGTCCTCATAAAGGGTGAACCGGCCGTCCCTGTCGGCCGCGCACAGGATTCGTATGTGCTGCGCCTGTTGGGTTTTCAGGTTATCAAGCTTATCTTCCGCCATGGGAATGATGGCTCCGCTTCTCACGAACAGGGGGATGGACCCCAGGTCCACGGGAAGTTCGACGGTGCGGCCGCCCTCATAGGCTGTCCTTGTTTGAAAATCGTAGAAGGTCTCGCCCTCAGGCAGGTATACCTTTCTGGTGGAGGCGCCCTTTTCAACCACATTGGCCACCAGCAGGGAATCTCCAAACATGAAGTCCACGCCCTCCTCGTAGCATTTTACATCCTCCTGGAATGCACTGCACATGGGTTCCATGATGGGCAGTCCTGTCTCATGGGCCCGTTCCATCAGCGAGTAGAGGTAGGGACTTAACTGGTAGCGCAGCCCGATAGCCTCCCGGATATAATCCGTACAGTGGCCGTACATCCAGGGCTCAGTCACCGTGTTGTCGGTGTTGGTGGAGTGGATGGAGAAACGGGGCTGGAATATGCCGTTTTGAATCCAGCGGACCATAAGCTCTGCTTCCGGTGAGGGGCCGTAGAAGCCGCCGATGTCGCAGCCCTGGTTGGCCACGCCGGAAAGGCTCATGCCCAGGATGGTTGCAATGTTATATTTTAAGGAATCCCAGCAGGTCAGGTTATCCCCTGCCCAGGTCTGGGCATAGCGCTGTATGCCGCAGTGGCCGGAGCGGCACACAATGTAGGGACGGGTATTGGGGAAGGTTTCATGGATGGCTTCATCCGTAATATGGCACATGATGTTGGACATAACGGATTTCAGCTGGCCGATGGTGCCGCCCTTGCCCTCAAAATCACAGCGGCAGTCCTTGTCCACCAGGCTGTCATATTCGCAGTTGTCGTTCCACACAGAACTGGTGCCGTATTCCAGGACATTTTCCCTGAGCATTTCCTTCCAGTAAGTCCGGGTGGAAGGCTTGGTAAAGTCCGCGAACACGCCTTTTCCGCCCCACCAGGTTCCGATGCCCGGCTCATCGCTGTCGCTGGCCTTCACAAACATGCCCCTGGCCTTCATTTCGTCCAGCTTGGGATGGATGAGAAGGATGCCCGGTTTTACGTTGGGGGATACGGATACGCCCCTTTTATCCATCTGGGCAAAGAATTCCCTGGGGTCTTTAAACCGCTTTTTGTTCCAGGTAAAGACGCAGCGCTTGATACCCTTATCTGTCTCCACGGTGCAGTAGCCGGAGGAAAGCTGGAAACCGTCAACCGGTATCTTCTCTTCCTTTGTGGTGTCGATGAAATCCAGAATAGCGTCGTCGCAGTTCTCATCCAGTTCCGGATAATACATGGAGGAACCCAGGTATCCAAGGGCATACCGGGGAAGCATGGCGGATTTGCCTGTGAGGTCCGTATAGCGCTCCACGACCTGACGCACGGCAGGGCCTGCAATGAGGAAGAGGTCGATGTCGCCGCCGTCTGTGCGGTAACGGCTGTGGGGCTTCCAGTAGTTGCTCTTCTCACGGCCCATGTCAAAATCGCACTCGTAGGTATTGTGGTAGAAATACCCCACTGCCTTTTTTGTGCCGCGGTTTAATTTTATGTAGAAGGGGATATGCTTGTAAAGTGAGTCGGTTTCCCTGGGGTTGTATCCCATGGCGTCTTTGGGGCTCATGCCCATGAATTTCTGGGCTTTGTTGAAGTCGCCGCTCTTCTCTCCAAATCCATAGAAACAGTCCTCCGGTGAAATCTCGCTGGTGTGAATCCGGCGGTGGTTGCTGTCCTCCATATAGGCCAGGTCCACGATATCGGCGTGAAGCAGGGTTCCCTCTTTGTCATACACGCAGATGCGAAACGGGTCCTTCTCCACCACTACCTTCAGATTACGTCCCTCGATTACTGCCTCCCTGTCCCCGTCCGACAGGACTGCGTCTGCCGCTTCCACCCGCGTTCTGCGGCCTTTCAGGAAATCATCCATCCGGTCTTCCCATGCTGTCATCACAAGGCTGTAGGATTCCTCCGCGAAATCGCCGTCAAATCCGGCCCTGATACGCAGGATGGAATCTGTCAAAAAAAGAATGCGGATTTCCACACTGTCTGTCATTACTGAAAAGTAATTATCCTTTTTGGTGACCGTGTAAGCATTCGTACAAACCTTCATAACTTGTTGCCTCCTTGTTTTATTTCAACCGGTTTTATGTTATTATCATATAGAATTAAGGCCGCCTAAACTAGACAATATTTGCAGTGTTATGATGGAAATTAAACATATCTTGCTGTATTAATTTGGAAGCGCTATGATGTTTCCGTGTATTTTATGCATATAAAAATACGGGAATTGGATATAAATACCAAAAAGGAGGAAACAGATTGATAGACCAGGCTGGAATCATGATGGCCCAGGGAAGGAGCATTGCCAGCGAACGCATACAGGGGGTCAATGACAATATGTCAAAGTCCCATTATCATGATTATTTTGAATTATATTATCTGGAGGAAGGGGAACGGTACCACATTATCCAGGACCGTCTCTACTGCATCCATCCGGGAGAATTCCTCATATTTTCCCCCTACGTGATGCACCATTCCTACGGCCAGGAGAATGTGCCGTTTAAGCGGCTTCTGGTGTATTTTGCCAGGGAGGAAGTGGATTCTAAGCAGCTGTTAAAAGCGCTGGAACAGGGAACCGGGGTATATAAGCCGGATCATCGGGAAAAACAGGTGGTGCACCGCATGCTGGATGACCTGCTCAAGGAACAGGAAGATCCTCAGGCGTATCATGAGGACTATATCCATACCCTGTTAAACATGGCCTTACTGACCATTGCAAGAAAAATTCAGACACCGGTGAAGCCGGAACAGCGCAACCGTATAACAGATGTAATCAGCTATATCCATCAGAATTACCAGGAGGACATATCCATAGACCAACTGGCCCGGATGTCCTATGTAAGCCCCTGCTACCTGTGCAGGGAATTCAAGCGGTATACCAACAGCACCATCATCCAGTATGTGAACGTCACAAGGGTTATGAACGCCCAGAGGATGTTCATGGAAACGGATAAGAATATCACGGAAATCAGCCGGGATACAGGATTCTCCAACATCACGCATTTTAACAGGGTGTTTAAGTCGGTTATGGGTATGACGCCATCTAATTTCAGGAAAATGTATAAGACGGAGGCCGGGCATTGCAGAAGGACGTTTTGATGTGGTCCGGGCCGGCGGGGACCAAACCGCGGGAGTGCCAAAAGGGCTGCCCCATCCGGGACTCAATATGCAGTTTTGCATCCTGCCGGCCCTGTTTCTGGCGGAAATGGCCAAAGTGCTGCCGCGGCCGTTCCAGTGCGTATTTGACAGGTTAAGGCTTCACTGGGGATGGGACCGTCTTGGGCCGCCCGCGGGCAGGCTTTAAAGGATAGCTGTGGCGGAGAATCAGGTTGCCGTCACAGATGATGATTTCCATGCAGTGCTCCCCCTTTCTTATATGGGTTCTTATATCTGGTTCAAACATAACGTTTTTCTGCCATACTTTCAATGGGGTGGCTTCATTTTGCAGATTTTGGCCCGATTTTGCATTTGCCGTTATAGACGATTTAGACATGTGCAGACAGGAGATAAAAGAATATCTGCTGCGCTATATACGTGAGAATTGCGAGGGGGAGGAGCCGGAACCGGATTCACGGGGATAAACTGAAAATCTGGTACAGGTATGTGGTGCTGCTTATCACCTATCTGGAGAAGGAGTTAAAATATGCGTGCCGGAGCCTTATGGCTCAGAAAAGGCAGTATAAAACCATATCGGTCCATATGGAAGAAATGAATAAAGCGCGTACGGCCTGCGCCAGCATCTGGCCGTGGTCCAGTCCTGCATAGGGAGGGACGATAAGGCCGGGCTGTCTGAGTATATTAAGATATATAAGACAGAGCTGCCGCCTGATATCAGGGAAATCTACTGCCGCAGCCAGGCGGTCAATGCCCTGATCTGCTACTATGCTTCCCAGGTCCGAAGGCACAAAAACCGCTTTGAAGCCCAGGCAGCCTACCCGGAACAGTGCCCTGTCCCGGATACGGAGGTGACGGTCCTATTGGGCAACCTGCTGAAAAATGCAGCGGAGGCCCGCCTTTGTGAGAAGAATGTAAAATGCTCCATCCGGGAAATGGCGGACAGATATGGAGGAGAGACATTATTTGAACAAAAAGCCGGCATGTTCTATGCATCCGTATGGCTGCGGCTCCCGGAGGAGGTGGATTCCCGGCCTTAGTTTGGCGCCAGGGGAATGATGATGGCGGCCACAAAATATGCTATGATTCCGGGGCCGGAGCAGGCGAAGATAGCCCATATAAGGCGGACGATGGTGGGGTCAATGTTAAAGTATTCTCCTATGCCCCCGCATACGCCGCAGAGCATTTTATTTATGTTTGAACGGTATAATTTCTTATCCATACTTCTATCTCCTTTTCTGTAGAATCCTATAAGGTTTGATCAAAGTTCACAGCAATGTTTCCTACGCCGCATTCCAGTTCCATGGTGTAGGGAGCCTTGTTGTTGATGTGAGTTTCGTGGGAGAGCATGGTGTAGTGTTCAGCTCCCACGTTAATGCTGCCAACGCCGCACTCCACCTGGTAATTGTACCCGGCCTGGGAACCGGTCAGGTTCAGGGTCACATCGCCCACCCCTGTCTCGATTTCCACATCCCCGTTGACAGTGCCTGAAAATGTAATGGCGCCCACGCCTGTGTCAATCTCCAGTTTGGAGACAGTGACGCCAAGGACCGTGCACTCCGCGGCGCCCATATCCAGGGATAATTTGTCAAGCTCATATCCCGCAGGAATCAGAATCTCGATTCGCGGAGCCTCATTGCCCCGGCTGCGTCCTGATTCCCTCTTAACCTTCAGGGTGGATTCATCCATGTAGCATTGTGTGCGGTTATAGGTATCCTGTACATTGACCTGGATTTGGGAAATGCCCTCTTTTTCGGAAACGCGGATTACCCCTTTGTCTATATCCACATCCAGCTTTCTGGCCTGTGCGTATGAGGGATCGGACACCGTGCTTACCTGCGAAGAGCCGCTGGCGCGGTCTGTGTCATCCGGGTCATCCCGGCCGTTCCAATTATCCCGGTCATCCCGGCGCTCCCGGTTATCCTGCCAGTCATTGCCCCAGCGGACCAGCCATGGCATGTGGTTGTGCCATACCCTGGAGGCCAGGCGGGACGGCAGGCTGTTTGTATACCGCCCTCCCATGGCGGCTGAGACGGCAGTGATGCCCAAACCAAGAAGAAGGAGTACCAGTCCGGTGACAGCGCATATTTTTACGAATCTCTTCATTTTTATTACCTCCCTCGGTGAAGCAGGCGGCTAAGCCCATTGACGATACTTCGTATGACGAAAGGAACAAACCTTCCGTAAAACAGTACGGAAAGGGCCAGGCACAGGGCGCCGGCGCCCAGCAGGATTAATCCTGTGCCGGAGGCCATGAGTCCGTCCGGGGGATGGGAAAACATGTGGAACACACCATAGGGCAGCATGACGATTCCTCCCAGGAGCACTGCAAAGGTGGTGGCGCCCAGGGTCACCAGGATGGCTGCCAGAATGCCCAGGATACCCGCGGCCAGACCCAGCAGTCCGCCGCCAACGCTCAGGAACACGGGAAAGGCCACAATGATGAGGACAGCCCATAATATGAGTTTTATCACCCTGCTGGTCCTGGGCGGAGGTGTTCGGGAAGTGCCATTTCCCCCGGTATAAGTCTCCCCGGGTCCATGGTTAAAGCTCTGCTCCTGGTTAAAACCGTGTTCCCGGTCAAAGTCCTGTCCCCTGCCGTAGTTTCCCTGACCGCCGCTCTCCTGCTCTTCCGGCAGGTCCAGGCGCTTTGCCATGGCATAGCCGGGGTCCCGGAACCGTTCATCCTGATATCCCTGTTCTGTGAATTCACCGCCTTCCTCCAGATGTCCGGCTATGTCGGCCCGGATCATGGCGGCAATCCGCTCAGGGCTTCCCAATTCCTGTATGACCTCTGCTTCCTTATCAGGACCGGCCTCTTCAAAGTAATCTGTATAGTATTGGACCGCGTCGTCCTTGTCTTCATCCTGGATGTCCTGCAGAAGATATGCAAGCTCCTTCATAAACTCATCCCTGGTCATAGCTTCGCCTCCTTAAATATCTGGGATATCTTCTGTGAATAAGTTACCCATTCCCCCCGGTACAAATTCAGCTGTACCCTGCCTTTTTCCGTCAGCCTGTAATATCTGCGGTTCCTGCCGTCAATGGCCATATCATACACTTCCAGGCAGTCCTCCTTCTGGAGACGTCTCAGCACCGGATATAAGGTGGATTCTGAAATGTCGATGGCCTGCCGGACATCCTGGGTGATTTTATATCCATAAGTCCCTTCCGCGTCCTTAGAGACAACTGCCAGCACAATGGCGTCTAAAAGTGCGGAACCAGTGTTAAATATCATAAGCACCCCTCTGTTCTAGAAACAATATTATTAGCTGCATTATATTATACATTATATAATATGATAATACTATACAGCATATAGTATTATATGTCAACACAAGAAATTAAAAAGATTCTGTTATATTTTCTTAAGTCTCTTTAGAAACTATTTAGCAATCAGTCAAACTTATGACACAAATAGCCGGTATACTATAAGACATAAACAAGCAGTCAGAGCTTTTCATATAGATACCATACATAATAAGCCGGTGGGATTGGCAGAGGGCCTTTCTTGCCGGCTCAACCTAATTTATGGAGTTATCATTGAAAATAAGAATGGAATCAGCTGCATTGGAAGAGGATGCTTAATATCGGAATGGCAGCCTGTATCAGGTCCTCCTGACGGATGTGGCAGATTTCAGCCACTTTCTCAGGGGGATAATCCTCCATAATCTGTAAATACAGGTTCCGGAAAAACGGATACCGGAACCGTTTCTTCATGATTTACAGAATGGATTTATCAGGACAGGCCCTGTCCGCGTCCAACCGTAAAATATAATATGACCATAATAACCGCCGGAGCCAGGAACTTTAACAGAAAGGCCCATAGGCGTTTCCAGGCCATGCTGTGGCCGGAGGCTTCAATTTCTTTTGAGGCATTGTCCGTTCCCCATACCCATCCCACAAAGAGGCAGAAGAACAGGGCTCCCAGAGGAATCATCAGATTGTCGGTGAATTTTTCCATGACAGCGTTCATGGGAAGGTATTGGACGCCATTGGTAAAATCAAACCACGGAAGCTTTATGTCCATGGCTCCCTGGGACAGCGAATAGCCCGCGCTTAAGAATGACATGGGAATCATAAGAAACAGGGTGGCTTTCAGCCTGGAGAAACCGAATTCTTCCGTAAGCCATGCGATGCAGCTCTCAAGGATACTGATGGCGCTGGTCAGGGCTGCCACGAACAGCAGAAGGAAGAAGGCAGACCCGAAGAACACGCCGCCGGGCAGCCGGCTGAACACCTCAGGAAGAGCCATGAAGGCAAAACCGCCTCCCATACCCATGGCTTCGGGACCAGCGGTGATATAGACCACAGGCACGATGGCAAGTCCGGACAGGAGAGCCACAAGGCTGTCCAGAATGCAGATACAGCCGGCGCTTTTTGCCAGGTTCTCTGTCCTGGGCACATAGGAGCCATAGGTCACCATGATGCCCATTCCCACGCTGAGGGAGAAGAAGGCCTGGCCCAGGGCGGCCACCACGGTTCCTCCGTTGAATTTTGCGGGGTCCACGGCCAGCATATATTTAAGACCCTCGGCAGCCCCATCCAGAGTCATGGCATAGATGACGATCCCGGTTAACAGTACGAACAGGCCGGGCATTAAAAATTTACTGACCCGTTCAATCCCTTCCGACACGCCCCGCACAACCACGTAGATACACAGAAACAGGAAGGCAGCGCCCCATATAAGCGGTTCCCCGGGCCGTGATATGAAATCTGCAAAATAAGCGGAAAATCTGCTGCTGTCATTTCCAAAGGCGCTGAAATCCGCTCCGGTGAGATACACCGCAATGTATTTCATCACCCATCCTCCCACCACACTGTAGTAGGACATGATTACAAACAAAGTCAGGACGCCGATGCCGCCTGCAAAGCTCCAGCCCGGGTTCAGCCGGCGAAAGGCGCCAACTACATTTTTCTGGGTGCTGCGCCCGATGGAAAGCTCTGCCAGCATGACCGGGAATCCTACGAGCAGGACAATCAGGGCATAACAGATTAAAAACGCTCCGCCTCCTGCGGCGGCCACCTTTCCCGGAAATTTCCATATATTTCCCAATCCCACAGCACTTCCTGCGGCGGCCAGAATAAAACCTATGTTGCTGGCCCATTGACTTCTTTTATGTTCCATTTTCAAGACTCCTCCGTTATATCCATTAAAAATCCCGGCCGTATGCCGGGAAAATAACCTCGTTTATTCTATCACAATGCCCTGGCACCGTCCATTCCTTTTTACAAAATAATACAGGAAAAGCAGCTCTGAATAAGAATAGAATTTTTCTATCCGATTTCCTGAATGTTCGTTTTTTTCTATACAGGAAGACTCCTTATTGACTTAAGGACCGCTGCTCATTATAATTCAACAATGGTAATTACTGTCCTTAAGAGGAGGATATAGGATAGCGAGGCAAAATATTGTTATGAAAGAAAGGATACGACCACAGATGAGAAAGAAAATGATTGCCCTGTTAATGGCATTGTCCATGGTGCCGGCACTGGCAGCCTGCGGGAGCAGCAATAACACAGGCAATAATACCAGCGAGTCCGCCACCGAAGCACAGACCGGGGAAACCACCGCAGCCCAGGAGACTGAAGCTCAGAGCCAGGAGGAAACCAAAGCGGAAACAAAAGCAGAAGCCCCGGCTCTCTCCGGCACCATGAAGGTGGTAGCTACCAGCGAGAATTATGTAACCCTGTTTGACAAATTCACTGAGGATACCGGCGTTAAGGCAGAGCTGCTCTCCATGTCCTCGGGAGAGGTGCTTTCCAAGCTCCGCGCGGAGGGCGGCACCCCTTCTGCCGATTTATGGTTTGGAGGCGGTATCGACGCATTCATGAGCGCAAAGGATGACGGACTGTTAGAGCAGGTTTCATTTGATGCTTCTGCGGACCTGGCGGAGGAGTTTAAGGACCCGGAAGGCTACTGGTATTCCAAGGGAATTACCATTGTAGGCTTTCTGATCAATGACGGCCTCATGGAGGAGCTCAATATAGAGGCTCCCGCCAACTGGGATGATTTGTTAAAGTCCGAATACGAAGGCGAAATCATCATGTCCAACCCGGCTGTATCTGGTACCAACTATGCCGTGGTCAATGCCCTGCTTCAGGCTAAGGGGGAAGATGAAGGCTGGTCCTATTTTGAAGGACTGAATAAGAACATAGCTTACTATGCAAAACGCGGCTCCGACCCTAAGAATAAGGTAACCGCAGATGAATATGCCATCGGCATCACATACATTGACGGTACCATCGAGTCTCTGTTAGACGAGTATGATGTGTCCATTGTTTACCCGGAGGACGGTATTCCGTGGGTACCCGAGGGAGTGGCGGCATTTAAGAACGCTGAGAACGGGGACGCGGCCAGGTACTTCATAGAGTGGCTGTTTAGCAATGACGATAATCTGCGGATGCTGGCAGAGATAGACCAGAAGAACAGCGTAAAGACCATCAAGCCATCCCTGGAAGGACTGGACCTGGGGTATGACACCGGCATGCTGATGAAGGAGGATCTGTCCCTGTTCGGTGAAAAGCGTACGGAAATCCTGGAGCATTTTGAGGCGCTGATGGGAGATAAGGCAGCAGATGAATAGGTTTGACAGCACCCATGGAAACATGAATGCAGATAAACACAGAAACATGCATGGAGACATGTATGGCAAAAGGGCATCGAAAGATGTCCTTTTTGGCATTGCGGGATATGGGGCGGATAAACTGCTGCTGGCAGTTCTGCTGGCCAGCCTTTTCCTGTTTGTGTTCTGGCCCATGCTCTGCATCCTGATTAGGAGCCTTTGGGACGGGAAATCCATAAGCTATGACTCCTATGCTTCTGTCTGGAACCAATACAGGGGAAATCTCTGTAACAGTGTGTTCGTGGGTATATGCGCATCCCTTCTCTGCACTGCCTTCTCCACGGCGGCGGCCCTGTTCCTGGCCACAAGACGGGGAGCCGTCAGACTGCTCTGCATGGCGCTTCTGCTGATTACCATGGTCTCACCGCCCTTTGTGTCATCCCTGGCTTATATCCAGCTCTATGGACGCCGGGGGTGGATTGCCTACCGGCTGCTGGGGCTGAGCTGGGACCCCTATAACTGCTGGGGTGTCATCCTGATGCAGAGCCTTTCCTTTGTACCCTTAAATGCCCTGTTCCTGGGGGAAATCCTGACCAGGCTGGATGGAGACAGCATCCGGGCAGCCAGGGACCTGGGAGCCAGCCCCAGGGCCATTTTGGGTGACATTGTACTGCCTCTGATACGGCCGGGGATCTGGGTGGCCCTGCTCCTTTCCTTTGTCCGTTCCCTGGCGGATTTTGGAACTCCGGTCATCATCGGAGGGCGGTTCAGCACAATTGCGTCAGAGATATATCTTCAGCTGGTGGGATACTCCAACCTGGAGAAGGCCTCCGCCATGAACATGGTTCTGATGCTTCCGTCCATAGCCGCGTTTTTCATTTACCGGAAACTGATGAAGCGTTCGGATATGCTGACAGAGGGAAGCAGAGGGAGACAGGAGCCGCTGGCCCTTTCACTGGGAAAATGCGGGGCGGCAGGGATTCTCTCAAACCTGGGAAGCATAATATTCTTTTTTATGATGGCTCTGCAGTACGGATGCATATTCATATCCGGCTTCCTCAAAAGCACCAGGGGAGTGTATTCCTTTACCACGCGTTATCTGGAGCAGATGGTCCGCTTTGACCTGGACACCATGGGGCGGAGCGTGGCATATGCGTTCATAGTATCCCTGGCCGGAACCCTTTTTGCAATGCTGTTCGCTTATTACATGGAGCGGAGACAGATTCCCGGCCGGAATTTCTTTGATTGTCTGGTCACGCTGCCCTATATGCTGCCGGGAACCTGCTTTGGAATCGGCTATATACTGGCCTTTAATTCTCCGCCCTTAAAGCTGACAGGAACGGCCCTGATTGTCATTTCCAACATGCTGTTCAAGCAGCTTCCCACGGCCACAAAGATTTGTTCCGCCACCCTGACACAGGTGCCCAGGGCACAGGAAAAAGCGGTGCGGGACCTGGGAGGCGGCCAGCTTTCGGTGCTTAAGACCGTAATACTGCCCGGTCTTAAGCCGGCTTTTCTCAGTTGTTTTGTATATAACTTTTCCAGCAGCATGACTACGGCGGGAGCAATCCTGTTTCTCATAGATCCGGGCCGTAAGCTGGCAGTGTTTAAACTTTTTGACGCGGTTTATACCGGGGACTACGCCCTGGCCTCCCTGATTGCCACCAGCATTATACTGGTGGTGCTGGCGGTGGAAGGCATGGCTTATTTAATAACATGGAAGGCAGGTAAGCGGCGTGTATCTTGAACTTGACCATTTAAAAAAACACTTTGACGGCAGGGAGGTGGTGCGGGATCTGTCCCTTACCCTGGAACAGGGCCAGCTTCTCTGCATCCTTGGCGCGTCAGGGTGTGGGAAGACTACGACCCTCAATATGATAGGAGGCTTTCTGGATCCGGACAGCGGCAGCGTGCGGCTGGACGGCGAGGACATTACCCATATCCCTCCGGAACAGCGTCCGGTTACAACTGTATTCCAGTCCTACGGCCTGTTTCCCCATATGACAGTGCTTCAGAATGTAATTTACGGTCTGAAATTCAGGGGAGTGAAGCGGGAGCAGGCCCGACAGAAAGGGATGCGTTATCTTGAAATGGTAGGCCTTGCAGATTATGCCCGGGCCTATATCCAGGAAATCAGCGGAGGCCAGCAGCAGAGAGTGGCCCTTGCCAGGGCGCTGATTGTAGAGCCCAAGCTGTGCCTGCTGGATGAGCCCTTCTGCAACCTGGACGCTGCCCTGCGCACCAAAATGCGCCATGAGCTGAAGCGGCTCCAGAAAGACCTGGGGCTGACCATGGTGTTCGTCACCCACGACCAGGAGGAGGCCATTATCCTGGCAGACCGCATCGCCATCATGGACCAGGGCGAGCTGGTCCAGAATGACGCGCCCCTGGAACTTTGCCGGAGGCCGGCCAGCCCGTTTGTAGCCGAATTCATGGACCTGGAGAGCCTCGTATGGACAGAGGACGGCAGGCTGCTCAAGATTATTAAGAGATAGGAGGAACCTAAATGCTGGTTGACATGCATCTTCACGAGTGTACTTATTCATCGGACAGCAAAATAAACCTGGAGGAAATCGTGACCATAGCGCGGGGCAGGGGACTGGACGCTGTCTGCATCACGGACCATGACAGCATGGGACTCAGGGGATATGCAACAGAGTATTCACACAGGACCGGTTTCCCAATTTTTGTGGGTATTGAGTTTTTTTCCCTTCAGGGGGATATCACGGCGTGGGGGATTGAAGATTATCCCGGCTGCCGGGTGGATGCCCAGGAATTTATAAACCATGTCAATAAGGCCGGCGGTTTCTGTGTCTCCTGCCATCCTTTCCGGAACAATAACCGCGGTCTGGAGGAAAACCTCCGCGTGGTCAAAGGGCTCCACGGGGTGGAGGTGCTCAACGGCAGTACGGCACTTGAAGCCAACCGCAGGGCTCTCTCGTACTGCCGGGAGTTAGGTCTTAAGACCATAGGGGCCAGCGATGCCCACACCACGGGCCAGATTGGGAAGTATGCCACCTGGCTGCCGGAGAAGGTGGACCGTCTGGAGGATTTCGTGGAACAGCTTAAGACAAGGCAGGTGCGTCCGGCTGTGTGGAACGGAAGCAGCTATGATGTGGTTGATTTGTTTTAACAGCGGAATTTTTTCTTTTTGCCGCTTTTTTGCTTTAAAGCTTTGACTAAATGGTGTTAATGGGGTAGTATAGTAAAGATGGCTTCACAGGCAGTCCTGTTTCATTTTCACGCAGGACGGCAGGCCGTCTAAATGAACGTCTTAAAAGGAGAAGTTATGAACAAGCAGAAAAAAACGGATTCATCACAGGCAGCCGTGCACCAAAACGGCGGCTTTGGAAGCAGCCTGGGATTTGTGCTGGCCTGTGTGGGTTCCGCAGTGGGTATGGGCAATATCTGGATGTTTCCGTACCGCGTGGGACAATACGGCGGCGGCGCGTTTCTGGTGCCCTATATTCTATTCATTGTATTATTCGGCCTGGTAGGGCTGTCGGCTGAGTTCGCCATTGGGCGCCGGGCCAGGACCGGAACCCTGGGAGCTTATGAATATTGCTGGGAGAAAATAGGAAAAGGCAGGCTGGGGTATTTCCTGGCCTGGATTCCTCTTTTGGGTTCCCTGGGTATTGCCATTGGATATGCCATCATCGTAGGATGGGTGATAAGAGCCCTGGCCGGTTCCGTAACAGGGGCCATCCTTACAGCGGACGCGGCGGCCTATTTCAGCCAGGCCACAGGCGAGTTCGGAAGTATTCCATGGCATGTCCTGGTGGTGGTGACAGCGGCCGGCATCCTTATGTTTGGGGCCACCAAGGGAATTGAGAAAATTAATAAGGTCCTGATGCCTTCTTTCTTTGTATTGTTCGCAATACTGGCCATCCGCGTGGCCTTCCTTCCGGGAGCGGAGGAAGGGTATAAATTCCTCTTTGCCCCGGGTTGGAGCGATTTATTAAAGGTGGATACCTGGGTCATGGCCATGGGACAGGCATTTTTCTCGCTGTCCATCACAGGATCGGGAATGATTGTGTACGGCACCTATCTGGCCAAGACAGAGGATATACCGAAGGCATCCATCCGCACCGCCTTTTTTGATACGGTGGCTGCCATGATGGCTGCCCTTGCCATCATGCCGGCTGTATTCGCATTTGGCATTGAGCCAAACGCAGGCCCGCCCCTTATGTTTATCACCCTGCCTGAGATTTTCCGGCAGATGCCCATGGGAAGGCTGTTCGCGGTGATTTTCTTCCTGTCCGTTGCTTTTGCTGGCATCACCAGCTTAATCAATATGTTTGAGGCGGTAAGCGAGTCATGGCAGAACCGGTTTAAGCTTCCCAGGAAAGCGGCAGTGGCCCTGTGCAGCGGCATTGCCCTGTTAGTGGGGATTTTCCTGGAGTCAGAGCCCAAGGTGGGATCATGGATGGATTTCATCACCATTATTGTGGTGCCCTTTGGCGCAGTGCTGGGGGCTGTATCCATCTATTATATCCTGGGATATAAGGAGATCCGGGAGGAACTGGAAGAAGGGCGTGAAAAGCCCCTGGGAGAGTTCTTCGGACCTTTGGCCAAGCATGTCTATGTGCCATTGGCCGTGATCGTGTTCATACTGGGAATCGTGTATGGCGGAATTGGATGATTGAATGGCCTGCACCCGCAGAAACCCGGCGGTATTATATATCGACAGAAAACATGATGGAAAAAGGCGGTGGCTAGGTGAGACAAAAGACGGAGACGCTCTCGGAGCGGGTGGCCGTGAAGATACGGCAGTATATTATTGAGAATGAGATGAAGGCGGGCGATAGGCTTCCAAATGAGCTGCAGATGGCGGAATACTGCGAGGTTGGCAGAGGGACTGTCCGGGACGCGATAAAGCTGCTGCGGTTTGAAGGGTTGGTGGAGGTGGTTCAAGGCAGCGGCACCTATCTTTTGAGGCAGAAGCAAAAGCCGATTGAGATCAGCGAGGGAGAGACGTCAAACCTTCTGGGAGCATTTTTGCCGGAAGAGCTGCCAAACAAAGCGCTGGAGTTTTCAGAAGTAAGGCTGATGCTGGAACCGGATATCGCTGCCCTGGCAGCTACCAACGCGACTTATGAGGACTGCCGGAAACTGATGGAGCTGGAGGCGGAGGTGCGCTGGCAGATCCAGATGCAGGAATCCCATTATGAGAAGGATATGGCGTTCCATCTTCAGATTGCCAGGTGTTCTAAGAATGAGATTGCCTGCAGGCTGATGGAGATTGTGGTTAAGGGAATCCCTTTGTTCTGTAAGGTCACAAATGATGAGCTGGCAAATCAGACTGTGAAATTCCATCACATGATTTCGGAATCTATTGAACGGGGAGATGCCAGTGGAGCCCGTTACAGTATGATCGATCACTTAAACAGTACCCGAAGAAAGATTATTGAGGAGATTGAACAGCAGAAGACGAGAAAAGTCATCGAATGATTTTTAAAAATATTGTACAATATACACAATAAATATCCGCATATATAGAAACAAAACTCAACGTATCGACAAAATATATCCGATGTGCTACACTGCATTCGTCGGATATATTTTTTTGTTTTTATCAAACAATTTAGAAAACGGAGGGAAATGAGTGTGTTGAAAAGAACGTATTTATTATCAGGAATTGCGGTACTGACAGCTCTTGGGCTTATGGCCTGCGGCTCATCCGGCAGCGGACAAACAGAGGCAAAGGGAAGCGTTTCGGGGAACAGCGGGCCGGAAGCTGCTGCCAATGAAGGAGCTCTGAATTTCACAATGGCATTGGTGGATAATTCCCAGTCAAATTATTACAAGGGAGCAGAAAAGATTGCCGAGCTGGTGAGTGAGGCCACGGAAGGAAACATCCAGCTTACCATCCAGGCGGGCGGTGTTCTGGGTGGAGAGGCAGATACCCTGGATATGGCGATCCAGGGTGATCTGGACATCGCTACCTGCGCTAATTCCGTTTTGAGCAACTATATTCCCGAGATGTCTATTTTAGACCAGGCCTTTCTCTGGGACAGCGCGGACCAGGCTAATTACGCGGTACAGAATGAGTTGGGAGATCTGATTTCTGCCGAGGCGGAAAAGCATGGACTTCACGTCATTGGCTATTTGGAGTCAGGATTTCGGGATGTGTTCTCCAAGAAACCGATTCAGACCCCGGCAGATTTCAAGGGCGTAAAGATTCGGGTGATGCAGAACGAGGGCCAGCTGGCGGCATTTACTGCTTTTGGGGCTAATCCGGTGGCCATCTCTGCCTCCGAGCAGTTCACAGCGCTGCAGCAGGGAACCATTGATGCCTGTGAGAATGCAGTATCTAACTGCTGGATTAATAAATATTATGAGGCAGGAGTGAATTCTATCACGAACACAAAGCACTGCTTCGTCTACATTCCGATCTGTATGAGCGACAACGCCTGGAACAAGATTCCTGAAGACATGAGAGAGCCCTTTGCCAATGCGGTGCAGGAGGGATGCAAGGCCCAGTGGACTTATCTGAACGAGGCTAATGCAGAGGCAGTGGAAAATTTAGAGGGTGCGGGTGTGACCTTCTATGATATTGATACCGAGGGGTTAAAGGCAAAGTATCAGGCGGCCCAGGAAAAGGCCGGTGCTTCCTACGACGAGAAATGGATAGCAGCTGTCGACGCAGCCAAGAGGGCGGTGCAGTAGGAAAAGAGGAGAGGATTCGTATGAAATTTATGAAAAAACTTCTGTCATGCGTTACATCGGCAGAATATGCAGTCATGGCCGCTGCTTTTATTGCCATGGTCGCTTCCTATTTCATTTCTGTGCTGAATCGGAATTTTATCCAGGCTTCCATGCCCTGGACAGAGGAGATAGCCGTATACAGTATGACCTATATGGCGTTGCTGGGAACAGAGGTGGGTCTAAGAGATGGCACCCAGGTGGCGGTGACTGCCGTGGTGGACAAGCTGCACGGTGTGGTCCGCAAGATTGTTGATCTTATCCGGCAGGTGATTCTGGTGGGATTTGCTTTTATCATGATTAAAGCGGGAGGGGCCCTGGTCTTAAAGCAGCTTCAAGCCGGCCAAACCACGCCTGTGATGAAGCTTCCCATGTCTCTGATGTATTTCTCGCTGGTACTGGCCTTTGGACTCATCTTCGTCATTCAGACCATTACACTGGTACAGCAGATTGCAGAATTCGGAAAGAAAGAGGGAAACAGGACATGAATGCAGGATTGATTTTATTTTTGATTTTTATTCTTTGCCTGGTGATCGGGGTACCGGTGTCCATCTCCTTGAGTGTGGCTTCTCTGACGGCCGTGGTGTTCGGGGGCCTTCCGGCCTCCTCCACGGCTATCGCCCAAAGGATCTTTGGCGGGCTGCAGTCCAGCTCTATCATGGCCATCGCATTTTTCGTGTTGGCTGGCAATCTGATGACGAAGGGTGGAATTTCCAGGCGGATTGTAGATTTTGCGGACTGCCTGGTGGGCAACGTGAGAGGCGGTATGAGCCTGGCGCTGGTACTGGCCTGTGCTTTCTTTGCTGCCCTGTCTGGATCGGCCCCGGCAACAGTCATTGCCATCGGAACCATGCTCTACGGGGATATGATCAAAAAGGGCTATCCAGGGCCGCGAACCGCAGGACTTCTGGTGGTGTCCGGTGGGCTTGGGCCCATCATCCCGCCATCTATTATCATGGTGATTTATTGTACGCTGACCGGTGCCTCTGTTGGAAATATGTTCAAGCAGGGTATGATGATTGGTATCGTGATTATGTTGGTGCTGATGGTGGAGGTGCTGTGGTTTGCCCATAAGGAAAAGTGGCCGAAACAGAATGTGAAGCGCACGCCCGCCGAGGTGGTGAAGGTTTTTCTGGACGCCATTCCGGCATTGCTTACACCCATCATTATTCTGGGAGGAATCTATTCCGGTATGTTGACCGCCACGGAGAGCGCTGCGGTGGCTGTTGTATGGGCAGCTATAGCCGGAGCTTTCATCTATCGTGAGCTGAATCTGCCGGATACGATCCAAATCATCAAGGACTCCGCCAAGAGTTCTGCTATGATACTGTTCATCATCGCCGCGTCCACAGCCTTTTCATGGGTGTTCACAATCTCAGGCGCGTCCAAGGCTCTGGTGGATACGGTGATTGGCATGAATCTAAATGCAGCAATGTTCTGCCTGGTGGTAGCAGTGATTCTCCTGATTTTCGGAACCTTTATGGAGGGGACAGCCATAGCTGTTTTGTTGGTTCCGGTGCTGTGGCCTATTGCCCAGAGCATGGGCATTAATGTAGTACATTTTGGAATAATTGTGTGCGTTTCCAATGTAGTGGGAACAATGACGCCTCCGGTAGCGGTGAACATCTACTCGGCGGCCACAGTGTCAAGGCTGAAGATGGGAGAGATCGCCAAGGCGGAGATTCCGTTTTTGGTTGGCTATGTGGGAGTATTTTTTCTGTGTGTATTCTCAGAATGGTTTTGTACGTTTCTCACCTAAGGAGGTTTGATTATGGTACAGGGAATTGTGACAAGGGAGCGGATGGAGAAAAGGAAAATCGTTTCCCCGGAGGAATATGGATTTCATAAAGTGATCGTACCTGGCAGGGAGGACTGTCAAGAGGCGGCAATGTACCGGCTGAACCTGGCGGCAAGCCAGCGCTATGAACTGAAGCCTGGCGGCGAGGAGATGAACGGTGTATGCATTAAGGGAGAGGCTGGGCTGGATCTGGCTGGCCGTCATTATCACTGCGGCCGGTTTGACTCCTTCTACACGGCGGGAGGAAACAGTGTGGCCATCGAGGCAGAGAGAGGTTTTTATGACGCTCAACCAGGAGATTCAGGCTTCCCGCCTGATTGCCGGGCTGACCTGGGGAGGCAACGGTGCCTGGACCAGTTGGCCTCCCCGGGGACACGGAATGCTTATTTTTGGGTACTGGCAGCCCACACACATGAGAGCCGTGGTTACGATCTGGCGGTATTGGATCCCAGGCGGGAACAGATGAACTGAAACAAGAAAGGTGAAAAAGACCATGAATCAATATCATTCCATTTATCTCCCCCGGTTTACGATGGGTGAGGATGCCTTTGGGACTTTCCCGGAGCGTATAGGCAGGGGGAGGAGGGCGGCCGTTATATGCGGTAAACAGGCATGGGAGGCTTCAAAAGATTATGTGCTCCCGTCCCTGGAGCGGGCAGAGATTATTTTAACCGGGGCAGTGGTTTACGGAAAGGACGCAACTTGGGAAAACGTGAAGCGGCTGGAGAGGGAACCGGCGGTTCAGGAGGCGGATGTAATTCTGGCCGTGGGAGGAGGCAAGTGTATTGACACGGTAAAAGTGGTGGGTGATAGGCTGAGTAAGCCGGTCTACACAATCCCCTCCATTGCTTCCAACTGTGCGCCCATCACGCAGATCAGCATCCTTTACCATGAGGACGGATCCTTCCGGGAGATTCTCAAGCTGAAAAATGTTCCTGTACACTGCTTTATCAACCCCAAGCTGACCCTGGCGGCGCCGGTGCGTTACCTCTGGGCAGGCCTCGGAGACGCTATGGCAAAGCACGTGGAGTCCGCCTGGTCTGCCAAGGCCGGGGAATCCCTGGATTATGGCAGTGCTCTGGGAATTACAGCAGGCAGTATGTGCTTTTATCCTATGCTGGAGAAGGCGGAGAAGGCCATGGAGGATGCCGCAAAAGGAGTGATCAGCCGGGAGCTGGAGGAGACGATTTTAAATATCATTATATCCCCAGGTATTGTTTCTGTGTCTGCCCATCCGGATTACAACGGCGGTATCGCCCACGCCCTTTTTTATGGCATGACCAGCCGCAAGTGTATCGAGGAGCGGCATCTCCATGGAGAGGTGGTCGCTTATGGGATGCTGGTCAACCTCATGGTAGACCATGACTGGGAAAAGCTTAGCAGGGCCTGGCGGCTTAGCAAAGCTATTAAGCTGCCTATCTGCTTGGGAGATCTGGAGCTGGATCCCACCGATCCGCTGGAGGATGTGTTGAAGATGACGCTGGAGAATCAGGAGTTAAAGCATACGCCGTATCCGGTAACAAAGGAGATGATCCGGGAGGCCATCACGGCGTTAGAGACTTATCAGGCATAAGGAGAAAGCACAGTGGCAGTGACAATTGAGAATATCAGAGTTATCTGCACGGCACCAGAGGGGATTAACCTTCTGGCCGTGCGGGTGGACACCAATGTGCCGGGCCTTTACGGCCTGGGCTGCGGAACCTTTTCCTATCGACATCTGGCGGTGAAGCTGGTGGTGGAAGAGTATCTGACGCCGCTTTTAAAGGGAAGAAATGCGGAAAATATAGAGGAACTATGGCAGCTAATGTATCAGAATGGATACTGGCGGGGAGGTCCCATTGAAAACAACGCGATCTCGGGAATTGATATGGCCCTTTGGGATATTAAGGGAAAATTGGCTGGTATGCCTCTGTATCAGCTGTTCGGCGGCAGGGTGCGCGAGGGAGTGCCTGTTTACCGCCACGCGGATGGAAGGGATTTGGAGGAGCTCTGCGAAAATATTGAGAGGTACCGGGAACTGGGTATCCAGAATATCCGCTGCCAGTGCAGAGGATACGGAGGGGAACGTTACGGTGTGATTCCTGAAACCGCCCCCCAAGGTGCTCTGCCAGGAGTTTACCTGGACGGAGCCCGCTATGTGCGGGACACGGTAAAGCTGTTTGCGGGAATCCGGGACAAAATCGGGTATGACGTCAAGCTGATTCACGATGTCCATGAGCGGGTGGCACCGCCGGAAGCAGTGAAGCTGGCCAGGGAGCTGGAACCCTTTGACCTGCTGTTTTTAGAGGATCCGGTGTGTGCGGAGCAAACCAAGTGGCTGCGGGAAATCCGGTGCCATAGTGAGGTACCCATTGCACAAGGGGAGCTGTTCAACCGCTCTATTGACTGGCGGGATTTGATTAGCGGGCATTTGATCGATTACATCCGGGTGCATATAAGCCAGATCGGGGGCATCACGCCTGCGCGCAAGCTCCAGATGTTCGCGGAGCAGTACGGAGTCCGGACAGCCTGGCACGGTCCTGGAGATATGTCCCCCATCGCGCATGCGGCCAATGTCCATATCGATCTGGCAGCTATGAATTTCGGGGTTCAGGAGTGGTCCGGCATTGAGCCGCCCAACTTTGTGATCCAGGATTTAAAGGGTCCCAAAGGTGCGCTTTTGGAGGTGTTTCCCGGACTTCCGGAATTTAGGAACGGCTACGTGTATCCCAACGAAAGGCCTGGTCTGGGGGTGGACATCAATGAGCGGGAGGCAGCTAAGTACCCTTGCGAGAACACGGTGACCATCTGGACCCAAACCAGGAACCGGGACGGAACTCTCCAGACGCCGTGAGAATATAGAGTATAATTGATGAGGAGTGTAAAGAAAATGGTATACGACTATAAGGAAAAATTCAGTGTCCGGGGAAAGAAGTGCATTGTGACCGGCGGGGCTCAGGGCCTGTCCAGAGGTATGGCGGAAGGGCTTTTGGAAAACGGCGCCGAGGTGGTTTTGATGGATCTCCAGAAGGAGAAGCTGGAACAAGCGGTGGAAGAATACTGCGGGAAGGGCTATAAGGCCCACGGCGTAGCCGGCGACCTGTCCAAAAAGGCAGAACTGGACCGGATGTTCGATGAGGCTATGGAACTGCTGGGAGGAAAGCTTGATGTTATGATTCCGGCCGCAGGCATCCAGAGACGTTATGAGCCATGGGAGTTTCCGGAGGAGATGTGGAACCTGGTGATTAATGTGGACTTAAATCATGTGTGGTTTATGTGCCAGCGGGCCATTCAGGTCATGCGGGACAAGGATACCGTTGGCAAGATCATCAACATCGGTTCTATGAATTCCTTCTTTGGCGGAACTACCGTGCCGGCGTATTCTGCGGCAAAAGGAGCTGTGACTCAGCTTTCTAAGAGTATTGCCTCCGACTGCGCGGATCACAGCATCTGCTGCAATGTAATCGCCCCGGGCTATATGGACACGGAGATGTGTGCTAATATGAGCCAGGAGCGCAAGGACGAGTGTACGAAGCGGATTGCCGCAGGCCGGTGGGGCAGACCCGAGGACTTAAAGGGGCCCGTACTGTTTTTAGCTTCCTCTGCCAGCGACTATTTAAACGGTGCGGTTATCCCTGTAGACGGAGGATTTCTGGTGAAGTCATAGGAAGCGGATTAGACGAATTTAAAAGTATACAATAAAAATGAGATAACCGAAAGCAAGGAGGGGATGACGCTTTAGTGCATTAGCCCCTTCTTGTTTGTAAAAGGGAGAAGAAGACAATAAAAGATGCCTATTCATAGCCGCTCATCCCGTCCCTGCCATTTACGCATAATCCGTATGATATATCAAGACCTGGTCAAACACATCCTTATCCTTCATGATACATTTCTCATTTCCCACTGTGACAATGGCGCTGCGTCCCAAAATCTCATCAATAATCCGGGCTGCCTCCTGCTGGTGGCAGAGGTCCGCATTCCTGATATCTGAAATCATTTCGTTTATTTTGCAGGAATCCATGTTCACCATGTCCCTGCGCATGTGCCGCATGCGGGTGCTTAAGGTCCCGGAGGGCGGCAGGGCCTGGGCATAGGCGTTCAGGATGTAGCCGTCCAGTTCCCCGCGGGTCAGCGGAAGTTCCATGAGCTGTGCGCCGGTTGCCAGGAACAGCTTTTGCGTACTCCTGACTTCCGGGTCCGCGGTACTCCACAGGGAGAAATAACCGGCAGGAATATAAAAGTCAATGCCGCTGTCATAGGCGCCGCCCTGGTAGCGTATGGCCGGCTTTAAATATTTATCCGCCACAGCCATGAGAAAGGGCAGATAACGCCCTTTAAAGCCGGGATTTTCATAGAAATCGCCCATGAGCCGCGTCTCCTGGCAGGAGGCCTCCACGCACACGGCCAGCCTTTGCTTCTGGTCCGGGATCCAGATGGCGGGAGCCAAAGAATCATGATCTTCCTTAAAAACGGGAAGTCTCCCCAGTATATCCACGGCAGCCTGTTCCAGATTTCCTAATACGTCCGGTGAAGCGGCTGCCAGAAATACCAGGCCACGGCGGTTTAATATGGTATGGGAAATGGTTTTAAGTTTGGAAGCCGCCATGGTCCCAAAATCAGGATCTTCCTTCAGCCGTTTCAGTACATCCTTCAGAAAATAATAATTCTCCTGGCTGTTTAACATATTGCGGAATCGGCATTCCTGTCTCGTATAGCCTTCGGACAGGCTGAAGGCCAGGGCAGAGGCATTGTCCCCCTTGGACTGGTCGTAGTCAGGCAGATATTTTTCCAGTACCTGTATGATGGTATCCGTGTCGCCGTAATCTCCGCCGCCCATTACATCCAGGAGAAAATCCAGCCCGGCCTCAAAATCTTCGGTCAGCCCGAACCAGAATACGCTCATCATGGGATGGTTTTGGGGGCCTGCCTTCCTTGCGGGATACAGCTCGTCAAAGGTACAGTCGTGAAGGTATTCCTGCTCCAGGTTCTTCTGCTGTTCCACCGTAAACCGCTTTGTATCCAGTTCCGTGAGAAGCATCTGATAAAGCGTAAGGTAGTTAAGATCGTCCTTCTCAATCCGGCTGATGTCAAAATAGAGCTGGTAACTGCCCACGCCCTGCGAGGGAGAGGGGGATGTGTAGCATGTGATGGTTCCCCACTGTCTTTTTGTGAAGGAGCATGGTTTGGCCGGCTCCGGAAGATCCTGGGGCCGGATGATAAAGTCCATATTGCTACGCTGCCTGGAATTCCAGTCATGGAAGGCGGCTGTTTCCTCTATCAGCTGTTTTTGCTCAGCCGCTGTCATGGAAGCCAGCTTTTCATTAAGATACTGTTCCTTTTCCTCCTCCAGCTGTTCAGCCAGACCGGGCACGGGCTCGGTCACGACCAGGGCGCTGGCCCGGGGATGAAGGGCAGTGGCAGCCAGCTTTTTTATGATGGCCTGGTCTGAGTCTTCCTCAAAGCGCCGGAAGGCTTCCTCATAGAGCTGAAAATAATCGGTCCGGCCTGTGGTGCTCCAGTAACGTCCAATTTCCTCAGACAGGTTAAAGCCCAGATGGGGGGCTTCCCGGGTAAGGGAGTCGGTGAGGCGGTTTTCCTTCATGGATGCCCGGTACAGTTTGGGGGACAGACCATCACGGCAGATATCCTTAAGGGCCTTTCTGATGGAGTCCAAAAATGCCTCCCTCAGACAGGAGTCACCGTTGCGCAGGCGGAATTTTAAGGAGGGGTGGGGCAGCAGAATATCCAGATAGACCTCCATCACATGGTTGAGTCCCATTTCCCTGGCATATCTGTGCCAGGGAGAGGTATCGTTATCCAGGATATCCGCAAAGAGGTCCCAGTATATGAGTTCCTCCTTTGTGCAGCCTGACAGGTCTATGCCGTAGTCCATGACAGAGGCGTGTTCCGAGGGGCTGCCATGATAAGCGGGACTCTGTGCCGTACAGGTCCTAAAACCTGGTTTCACCGGTTCCTCAAACTCCCCAAGAAGGCTGCGGCCTTTTGAGGCGGCCCTGGAAAGGTGCTCCCTGTCCAGGAAATTCAGTATGGCCCTGTAATCTATATTTCCATATAGGGTAATCAGGCAGTTGGAATAGCTGTAGCACCGCTCAAAGGTTTCCCTGGCCTGCTCATAGGACAGCTCTCTGTAATGCAGGTGAGCCCGCCCCAGCAGGTTGGCAGTGCGCGAGCCCTCGTAAAGGGTATGGGACATGGCGCTGTCTGCGTTTTCCAGAATGTCGGTCAGATGGCCCCAGTCCTCGCTGAGCACCGTGCCCTGCATGGTCAGGGGGCCATTGACGGATGAGAGCTCATACCGTATGGCCTCCCTCAGATAAAAATTTTTGTCCTTCAGGGCATCCGGCTCTTCCATGCAGCACAGGAACACGTCCATCAGTTTTAGAAGCTGCTCCTGGCTCTGGCTGCACACCGGATAGCAGGTGAAGGTATTGTCCGTAAGACCGTTCATAAAGGTGGCGTAGCTCTTGCTGTCCATGTCAAAAAAGATATCCCTGCTGGGATACTTTTTACAGGAGGAAAGAATAAGATGCTCCAATATGTGGGAATTATCCCGTTCATCCATCTGAGGCGTCCGGTAAATCAGGTTAAAACCCAGTTCCCGGTCGTCATTCTGAATATATAAAAGCTGGGCGCCGCTGGATTCATGGTTAAACAGAACGGTCCTGGCGCCCAGCATGTGTATGGTTCCAAGTTCGGTGACGGTGAAACCGCTTATGGTTTCACCAATCCTTGGCAGTGAAGCCATGGTAGTCCTCCTTTAGTTGTAATCGTCCTGATGAAATCTTTCTATACTATAGCATCAGGCAGACGTATTTTGCAAGAAGGAATCCTGATAACGGTCCGCAAAGCACAGCCTTGGCAGGCCCATAAGAGGGGCGGCTCCGGCCAGGGTAGTGCCATAGAACAGGATTTTGTCCTTAAATGGAAGGAAGTCCACGATGGATCCGTTACAGACAGTGCTTCCCGTGCACAGTACCAGATCTGCCAGACGGCACAGGGACTGACTGGTCTCAGGGATGCGTCCGTCCTCAACAAGGACTCCGAAGCGCTTCTGGCCGATATTGGACGGGCTTAAGTCAACTGCCCTAACGGACCACATCCGCGGCGCAGAATTCCGGCCCTTCATTGCGGCAGTGGACCGTACAGTCCACTCTGCCCAGGTGTTTCATGACAGCGTTCAGGGCCGCTATGAACAATCCGCGGCTGTAGGGGTCATTTGCCAGGTCCAGGGAGCATATTTCTTCCAATGTGCCCCGATATGCAGAGGGGGCATCGGTAAACGCCTGTCCCAGTGCGCCCAAACATTCTGCCTGAACCATCACATCCTTTCCTGTTATGATGGGAAAATCCTTCCGTTTGGTAATACCTATGGCTTCCTCCGGCGTGAGGGATTTTGTGTTGATTACCACCTGTTCGTCCAGAATCCCTTCCTCTGTCAGCAGCTTCATGAAACGTGATCTTAATTCGCTGTAAAATGACAGCGCATCATTGATATATGTCATTGGACAATCCTCTTTTCTTTTTGGCGCTCTGGCGCAGTAATGATTTGATTTCTCCCCAGAAACCCTTCCACCTCCGCGGAAAAATGCCCGTTTATCAGCTTGGAGGTGTCGGTGACTGTCTTTAATTCCCCTTCCAGAAGAATGGCCGCGCGGCCTGCAAGGGTCCGGGCTTCCAGAAAATCGTGGGTGACGAAGATGATGGTGCAGCCAAAATGCCGGTGAATCCGGCGCAGCTCCTGATACAGGGACTGCCGGGTGGCAGGGTCCAGGGCTGAAAATGGCTCATCTAATAAAAGAACCTGGGGAGCCGGTGCCAGGGCTCTTGCCAGGGCTGTGCGCTGGCTCTCGCCTCCGCTCAGGGTTCCGGGATACTGGTCTCTTATGTGGGAGATGGACAGCATTTCCATAAGCTCCTGTGCGCGGCTGTCCTGTTCTTTTTTTGAATATCCGTGCATTTTCAGTCCATAGGAAATATTTCCTTTACCTTCATATGTGGAAACAGGCCATAGTCCTGATACACAAGGCCCAGCTTCCTCTGACCGGGCGGGATGTCCCGTATGTCAATTCCGTCAAAGAGGATGCTGCCGGTGTCCCCGGGAAACATGCCGCTGATGGCCTCCAGAAGTACGGTCTTACCCGAACCCGTGCGGTCCAGGATGGCGAAGATTTCCCCCTTTTGTATGGTAAGAGAGATGGGTGACAGTGTAAAACTGCCTCTTTTTACGGAAAAATTGTTGATAACTATTTGGTTCATCGTATGAACACCTGCCTTTTGTTTCTGTCAGCGGGACTGGTAAGCAGACGGGAGAGAAAGAGGGCCAGCCCGGAAATCATCAGCATCAGCATGGCAGTTGCCATGGCGGCCTGGTTGTCGCCGGTGGATATGCTCAGATAGATGCTGCCGGGCAGGGTTTCCGTCTTAAAACGGGTAATTCCCACCACCATAAGGGTGGCTCCGAATTCACCCAGGGCTCTGGACCAGGTCAGGATGAAGGTACTCACAAGGCTTCTGCGGCAAAGGGGAAGGAGAATGGTCAGAAAGCATTTCCAGGGGGAAGCCCCCAGGGTCCGGGCAATGAATTCCATCCGCTGGTCGGATGCCTCGAAGGCCGTGCGGATGAGCCGGATGGCATAGGGGAGATTTACCAGGATGTGGGCCATGACAATGCCCGCGGGAGAAAACACCACCTTAAAGCCCTGCTCTTTCAGCCATTTGCCTGCAGGTGATGAAAATATGATAAGGAGACTGAGTCCCAGAAGCAGGTATGGAAGGGACAAGGTCAGTTCGATGATGATGCCGGACAGCTCCTTAAAGGGCATGGAGGTCCGGGTCAGGGCATAGGCGGTGGGAAGTGCCAGAGCCATGACAATAAGGGTGGAGAGACTGGCGGTGACCGCGCTGAGACGCAGGGCAAAGAGCACTTCCTTCTGGCGTATGGTTCCGGCAAAGGCGGGAAGCCCTCCGGCTGCAATGGCGCAGACCGCGCTGCCGATGAAAAGAATCGCCAGCAGCGCCACCGCGACGGTCAGGGCTGAGAACAGGTCTGTCCCTCTACGCCTCCTATGTTTATTCCGCAATTTCATATCCATACTTTATCCAGATTTCCCGTGCCTCCCCTGAATTTAAGTAGTCCAGAAATGCCTGTCTGGCGTCATGATCCGCAGAGCAGATTAAGGAGGCCGCGGGGATGGTCTTTATGTAATCTTCCAAACCGCTGTTATCCACGATTTCCACACCTTCTGCATCGCAGTTCTCCTTCCAGATGATGGCTGCGTCAGCCTCTCCCGCGGCAATGGCAGTTGCCATCTGGGGAGCCGTGGCAGTGGATGCCGCTATCTGTACCTTGTCAAGGATACCTGCATCGCTCAGGGCCTTTTTGGCAATCTTTCCAATGGGAGTAGAGTCCGCATCGCCGATAATGAGGGACACGCCCTCTGCGGCCAGGCCGGACAGAGAGGTAATGTTTTTCGGATTGCCGCTCTGTACTGCCAGTACGGGTATATGTTTTACCAGCGCCCTGCTTTCGGATACATAGGACTCAACCGGTTTCAGTTCCTCGGCTGAACCGGCTATGAACATGTCGCCCTCTTCGGATGTGGTAATCTGGGACTGAATCTGGCCGGCATTGGCGTATGTCACGTTCATCTCGCAGCCGGTGACCGATTTAAAGCTGTCTGCTATTTCCTGGAACGGCTTTGTTATGCCCGCGCCGCAGTAGATCATCAGGGTATGGCCTGTCAGGTCTGCTGCGTCCGCGGTTGATGTACCGGCTTCGTCAGAGGCCGGAGCTGATTCCTGTGTCTGCTGTGGGGCAGAGGACTGGGCAGTGCCGGAGGATGCGGCACCGCAGCCTGTTATAAGGGCAGATCCTATGGTGCCTGCCAGTAGAATCCCCAATACATTTTTTCTCATGATACGTCTCCTCCATATGGATAATTATAGTAAATCTATCATATAATGGAAAAGCGTTATTGTCAATAAAATATAACGGTTAATATTTCCCGCTGTGCCGTGTGTCTGTTTTCTGCGCCGTGCTTTTTTGTATGTTTCCTTTTTCAAGCTGGCACACCACATCCCCTGTATGACTTATGAAGGTACGGTCGTGGCTGACGGCCAGCAGCGTTCCGTCGTAGCTTTCCAGCAGATGTTCCAGACCCTCCATGGTATACACATCCATATGGTTGGTGGGTTCGTCCAGAATCATGAAGCTGCAGCCTGATACCAGAACCTTGGCCAGGGCTGTCTTGACCTTTTCTCCTCCGGATAATACGCTGACTGGTTTAAACATATCGTCTTTAGTCATATAGAGGTTGGCCAGGACGGCCCGGCAGATATGCTGGGGATAGGCTGCATCCTCCGCTACATTTTCCAGCACGGTTTTTTCCGGGTCCAGGGTGTCCAGGTCCTGAGAAAAATAGGCGACTCTTGCTTCGGAGGCAATGAAGGTTTCGGGGGCCCTGTCCATCAGGGCTTTGATTAAGGTGGACTTCCCGGCCCCGTTATTGCCGATGATAAAGGTCCGTTTCCCTGCCTCTATTTCCAGGCTCACATCGTCCAGTACAATGCGATTCCCGTAGCTCACGGTGAGATGCCGGATAGCGGCCGCGTTTTTGGCCCGTATCCGCCCGGCGTCCGGCAGTCTCATGGACACCTGGGGCGGTTCGTCCGGGCGGTCCTTTTTATCCAGGTGCTCCAGCCGGCTCATGACAGAGGATTTATTGCTTTGCACATGACCCTGCTGGACAGCGGCGACGCCTTTGTAGAGCATCCACTCGCTGCTTCCCATGCGTTTGGGCGGCTTTGCCATTTTCCGGCTTTTTCTCTGCAAGGCGTCGGCAGCCCGCTCCAGCCGCCTTTTTTCTTTCTGGTACTGCTGGTATTCAAATTCCTGGAAGCCCCGTTCACGTTCCTTCTGAGAGGCCCAGTCAGAGTAATTGCCGTCAAAGACGCGCACGGCTGCCCGGTCCAGCTCCCATATCTGATTGCAGACCTGGTCCAAAAGCGTCCTGTCATGGGATATCATCAGGATGGCCCCCCTGTAGCCCCTCATCATTTTCTCCAACAGTGCCACGCCTTCCATATCCAAATTAGTGGTGGGTTCGTCGGCAAAGAGCAGCGGGGCCTGGCTGGAAAATGCCGCCCCGATGGCGCGCCTGGTCTTTTCGCCCCCGCTTTTTACAGCGCTGTCACGGAGCTTTAATTGGCTTAGAAGCCTGGCCTCAGGTTCATCCTCAGTTTCACCGGTCTGGAGAATCTCCGCAATGGGACAATACCTTTTCACCACGCCCTCGTCGCAGGCAATCCTTCCGGAGAGGACGCCTAAAAGGGTGGATTTCCCGGCTCCGTTGCGTCCGATGAGCCCAATCCGGTCCCCATCCCGGATTTCCAGTTTTTCAATATCCAGCACAGTCTGAATTCCATATTCTTTTTTAATATTCAGTGCATTTAACAACATAAAAAATCCCTCCTAAACGCACTTCGTTCAGAAGGGATATAAACCTGGCCTGTGAGGAAGCCGAAGGAGAGGGAATGTACAGGTCAGGAGCGGTTTGCGCGCGCCTGCCGGGACATGCCGTCTGATGCGGCGGAGGCATATGGATAGACAGATGCATCCTGTTATATAAAAATATGGCCCTGTGGAATATGATTCCCTGTATGACTGAACGAAATGACAAAGACACACAAAATCCGCCCGGCTTTTATACAGCCAGGAAAGGGTGTGTGTAAATCATCTGCTGCTGTTCAATCATCTAATAATCATATTTCAGTTAGCCGCCTTTCTCTTATACCATATTGTACTTATATTGTGGAATGCGGTCCGCGAATCAATTCTGATTATAGGGGATGGGAAATATAATGTCAAGATCTTTACTATTGTTTTACATATCTGTGGTAGAACGGGGTCAAGCAGCGGGGTATGATGGTAATTGGAAAGAAGTAATCGTAAGAAGTAACTGCAAAGAGTCCAAAACGTTTTATAAAAACCGGAAAAGGAGCCCTGTGAATGATTAAAACCTATGTATTAGATACCAATGTGCTGATTCAAGCCCCCTACGCTGTGAACTGCTTTGAGGAGAACTATATTGTGCTTCCCATGGTGGTGCTGGAAGAGTTAGATAACCTAAAGAAGGCAGAGGGAGAGCGGGGAGCCAATGCCAGGGCTTCCATCCGTATGCTGGAACAGCTGCGCATCAAGGCACAAATTATAGGGATACGGGCTGAGGACTTTATCACGGAACAGGTGTCGGACAGGGATGAGCAGTACACGGGACGCTGCGAGGTATTCATACCGGAGGAGGATGTGAAGGAGTTTAAGAAAAAAGGGATTCCTGTGGATAAAGCATACATATCTGACGAAAGCGGTGGACACAGCTGTCCGCAGCTGTGGGAAAACCAGTTTCTGCTTCTGAAAGCGGACCAGTCCGTAAAGAAAACGCTGCTGGGACGGGTTCAGGGAGACAGAATCGTGCCGCTGGAATACAAAAAGAGCAAACCATATGGCATCAGCCCTAAGAATTCAGGGCAGTACTTTCTGCAGGAGGCGCTGATGCAGCCGGCGGACAAAGCGCCTCTGGTGATTGTAAAGGGAATGGCGGGAACGGCAAAAACCTTCTATTCATTGGCCGTGGGACTGGAAAAACTGCTGAACAATCCAACGGGGGAATACCGGCGGATCATCATCAGCCGTCCCAACGCCCAGTTTGACGCGGATATAGGCTTTCTTCCGGGAGATGAACAGGAGAAGATATCGCCTCTTATGAGACCGGTAATTGACAACCTGGAGCAGCTCATTGATTCCAACGAGGAAAAACGTTATGAAGACGAGGCAGAGCTTAAGGGTAAGGTGGACGAGATATTTGACCGGGGTCTGATTCAGACAGAGGCTCTGAACTATATACGGGGCCGTTCCATTGTCAAGACCTATCTGATAATAGACGAGGCCCAGAATATGACGCCAAACCAGGTAAAGGGTATCATCACCAGGGCAGGGATGGGGACAAAAGTCATCCTTTTGGGCGATCCAAACCAGATAGACAGGACCTTTCTGGATGAACGCACCAATGGACTCAGCTATGCGTCGGAACATATGAAGGGAAGCGGGCTCTGTTGGCAGATTACGCTGAATGCCAGCGAGTGCGAGCGCTCAGAGCTTGCCATGGACGCGGTGCGGCGTCTGTGATGAGCGGCGCCTGCGATGAGCGGCGTCTGTGACGTCTAAAATCTGCGGCCTCCATTTTGATGCCTGCATTTATAAAATAATCATTAAAAACCTGTCTGTACATTGCTTTCCCATGAGAATTAGGTTATAGTTACTTTCGGATGAATGATCCGCGGCTGCCTGGGGAATGTACCGGGCAGCAGGCCGGACAATGGGGAAAGGATTGTTTGCAGATGAATAAAATCAGAGAAAAATTCCAGCGTTTCATGATAGGAAGATATGGTATGGACCAGCTGGGCCAGTTTATCATGTATGCTGTGCTCGTGCTGGTTTTCCTGAACGTTGTTGTCAGGGTAAGGATATTGTCCTCGTTTCTGTATATCCTGGAGCTGGCGGGTTTTATCTGCCTGTACTTACGGATGTTTTCAAAAAATGTGGGGAAACGCTATCAGGAAAATCAGGTTTATCTGCGCCTGCGGTTTTATGTGACGGAATATTTCAGGAAAATCAAATTCCGTTTTACAGAGGGACGGAAATACCGTATCTTTAAGTGCCCGGGATGCGGGCAGAAGGTGCGTATCCCCAGGGGACACGGGAAGGTCAGCGTTCATTGCCCGAAGTGCGGGACGGATTTTATAAAGAAGAGCTGATGGTTCTGCGGAGCCCTCCAATAGATTTTCTGAAGCGGCCATTTGGGAGGAACGGACATACTCCCGGGTGGCCATTTCTATCTGATGAAGAAAGACAGGCGAAGAGGCATTCTAAGTCCTAAGGCTTCTCCGACAGCAGCCGTATGGAGGTGGCATACTCAGAAGGCGTCATAGTGGTAATCTGCTTGAACTGCCGGGAAAAATAATGGATGGAGCTGTATCCCAGGCGGTCTGCAATCTGGGTGAAATTAAGCTGGTTGTCGCGTATCATCTGTTTGGCTGTGTCAATTTTCATCATGGAAAAGAATTCTATGACCCCGCAGCCTTTTGTGTCCCGGAACAGCTTTTGCAGCTGGGAGCGCCCCACCAGGTTGTCCCGGCAGATTCTGTCTATGGTCATGCGTTCGCCCAGATGTTCCTCCATATAGCGTACGATTCGGTTGTAGGTGTCATTCCCGCTGCTGGCCTCGGCCAGAAAGCGGGAAGAACGCACTGGCAGGGAGTAGGAAAAATATCTCCTGTAAAGATGGATAATCAGCTGTTCCAGGTAATGGCTGATGAGCTGGGCTGAACCAAAGGTCAGAGGTTCACTGTTAAAGATTAGCTCCTCCTGGTACGGGTCATCCAGCCTTCCTCTGAATGTGTTTCTGGCTTCCACGATGATTTGGGCCAGGAGCTCTTTTTCCGTATCCTGGACCGACATGAGCTGATCCTCGAATGACTTTATGGCAGGTGAATGGCATACAAATCCAATGACCACCAGGCTTGGAGAGACCTTTCCGTTGGTCAGCACGTTGTGGAACTCATTGGGCTTGTGAAACAGAATATTTCCCTTCTTTAAGGTCAGGCGCCGCTCTCCGGCCAACGCGTCGATTTCACCGCGGTCCACACATACCAGTTCCCAGAAATCGTGGCTCTCTCCGGGAAAGGAGAAGTCGCTCATATACTGGAAATAGTGGACGGAAATAACTCGGTTGATGGTAATGCTGTCTTCCAGTACTACACTTTTATAGGCCATGGAATCCTTCCTCCCGCACTGTATTTTTCTAAAACGGTCTTATATTCTTGAATTATACCACAGTAGTCAATCCCACAGAATACAATCATACAAATTAAATGATAGAATGTGCAAATAAAAATCCGTCCTCTGTCTTGTTACAAAAAAGGCTATCCGCTATACTTTATTTAAGTGAAATCAAGAGCCATGGGCTTATGAAATACAGCCCAATAGAAAGATATAAGGGAGGATACGGACATGTCTAAGACAAGAGGAAGAGTTACGCTTCCCAGTGAATCCGGTTTTTTGAACGAGACAAGGGAGCTTATGGAGCGCTGGGGCGCTGATGCCATCCGTGACAGCGACGGGACAAAGCTGGACAGGGATGTCAAATCTCTGGATGCGGAGATCTACACCACCTATTTTGTGGCAAGAGGCCACAATGAATTTGCGGTTAAGCATATGGAGGAATGCCAGCAGCTCTACCTTATGTCCCGGCGCTTTACCGCGGTGGGGAACCATCTGGAGATGGACTTTATGGAGGGGTATTTTGGCCAGCAGGTGGTTCCTGACTGTTACCATGACCCAAAGAAGTGGTGGGAGGTCATGGACCGCACCACGGGCCAGGCGGTCCCTGCCTCCCGGTGGGAGCTGACAGGAGCGTCCATGCCGGAAGGATTTGGCGATGGCAGGGAGTTTAAGGGAGTGTTTGACGGTGCCGGGGAAGCCGCAGAAACCAACGAATCAGAAGCCACTACCGCCCCCATGCGGGTGGTGATGGAGCATGCTTTGCCCTTCCACGAATACACGGTATCCTTCCTGGTATACGCGGTGTGGGATCCTACCCAGATGTACAATCACATAACCAATAACTGGGGAGATAAACCCCATGAGATTCCCTTTGACGTGCGCCAGGAGGCTTCGGGCCTGTTTGCAAGGGAGTACCTGGTACAGTGGTTAAAGGATAATCCGGATACGGATGTTGTACGGTTCACCACGTTTTTCTACCATTTTACGCTGGTATTCGGAAGCGACGCAAAGGAGAAATTTGTAGACTGGTTCGGATACGGGGCAACGGTCAGCGTCAAGGCTCTGGAGGAATTCCGGGCGGAATACGGCTATGCCCTCAGACCTGAGGATATTGTGGACAATGGGTACTATAATTCCTCATTCCGGGTTCCCACCAGACATTACAGGGATTATATGGACTTTATCCAGCGGTTTGTGGCAGGCAAAGCCAGGGAGCTGGTGGAGCTGGTCCATCAGGCGGGGCGTAAGGCCATGATGTTTTTGGGCGACAACTGGATCGGAACCGAGCCTTACGGCGCTTATTTCCCGAAAATCGGCCTGGATGCCGTGGTGGGCAGCGTGGGAGGCGGGGCAACGCTGCGCCTTATATCGGATATTCCGGGGGTGAGCTATACGGAAGGCCGTTTCCTACCCTACTTTTTTCCGGATACATTTTATGAGGGAAATGATCCTGTGCCTGAGGCGGTGGAGAACTGGATTTGCGCCCGAAGGGCCCTGATGCGCAAACCTGTTGACCGCATCGGATACGGGGGGTATCTGAGTCTGGCCTGCAAATTTCCGGGCTTTGTGGATTACATTGAAAAAGTTGCGGAAGAATTCAGGGAAATCTACGGCAATATAGGAGGAAGCAGGCCTTTTTGCGGGCTGAAGGCAGCCGTGTTAAACTGCTGGGGAAAGCTGCGCTCCTGGCAGCCATACATGGTGGCCCATGCCCTTTGGTACAAGCAGACTTACACGTATTTCGGCATTTTGGAGGCGCTGAGCGGGGCAGGCGTGGATGTGACATTTATGAGCTTTGACGATATACGCAGTTCAGGCATACCAGAGGACGTGGATGTGATCATCAATGCAGGGGATGCGGGTACGGCCTGGTCCGGCGGGGATGAGTGGCTGGATGAGCAGATTCTCACGGCAGTGAGGCGGTTTGTCTGGGAAGGCGGCGGCTTTGTGGGAGTGGGAGAGCCCAGCGCCGCAGAGCGGGGCGGACGGTATTTCCAGCTGGCAGATGTGCTGGGGGTGGATAAGGAGCAGGGATTTACCCTGTCCACGGATAAGTATCATACAAAACAGGCAGACAGCCACTTCATTACACAGGACGTTTTGAGGGATGAATCAGGAAGGCTGGTTCTGGATTTCGGGGAAGGGATGAAGAACATATATGCTTTGGGAGCGGACACGGAGATTGGGGAATTTTCAGACCATGAGGTCCATCTCAGCGCCCACCCATATGGAAGAGGACGGGGCGTGTACCTTGCGGGCCTTCCTTACAGCCATGAGAACACCAGGCTTCTCATTAGGAGCATGTACTATGCTGCCTCCAAAGAAAAGGAAATGAAGATATGGTTTTCAGACAATCTGTACTGTGAGGTGCATGGATATCCTGAGGCGGGAAAATACGCGGTGGTCAACAACACCAGCCGGGCGCAGTCAACAGTGGTCTATGACGGGGATGGACACGGGGCACCCATGGAGCTGGGGCCATGTGAGATAAGATGGTTTGACTTATAAGGCGGCTGATGTGTAAGGGATTGTATAGGGATATCTCCAATAAATATACAAAATAACCCACATGAATCTTTGATAAGAGCGATATTTGTGTATTATAGATAGGAAAAGCCTTTTTGTGCAAATAAATTAATTTATAGTGCAAAGAACTTCATGTGCATATTTACTATAATTGGATTATCAGTAGTGAATATGAATCAGCAAAAACACAATAAGATTCAAGGAGGACGTATTTTATGAAAAACAGAAAATGGATAGCATTGGCACTGGCGGCAGCCATGGTTGGTTCCCTGACAGCCTGCGGCGGCGGGTCCGGCGCCACGGAGACCACGGCAGCGGCAGCAGCTGACACCACGGCAGCTCCGGCAGCAGATACCACAGCAGCGGATGCTCAGGCACCGGCCGGAGACGGAACAGGTCTGGTATACTGGTCCATGTGGGAGTCCACAGAGCCCCAGGGCCAGGTAATCAAGGAAGCAGTTGACAAGTTTTCGGCAGACACAGGAGTGGCCGTGGACGTACAGTTCAAGGGACGTACCGGAATCCGGGAAGGATTACAGCCGGCCCTGGATGCGGGAACCAACATTGACCTGTTTGACGAGGATATTGACCGTGTGAATACTACATGGGGCGCCTACCTGATGGATTTGGAAGAACTGGCCAAGGCAGCTGATTATGACGCAACTGCCAATGCAAGCCTGATGGAAGCCTGCCGCGAGGTGGGAGGAGGAACCCTTAAGTCCATTCCTTATCAGCCTAATGTATTTGCGTTTTTCTACAATAAGGCAATCTTTGAGGAAGCAGGCGTCACCTCTGTTCCCGCCACCTGGGCAGAACTGGATGCGGCATGCCGGAAAATCAAAGACGCGGGCTATACGCCTATTACATGTGACGACGCATACATACTTTGTCTCTTCGGATACCATATGTCCAGACTCAACGGCTATGACAAGACATCGGATATCGTAAAGAACAATAAGTGGGATGATCCGTCTGTGATGGAGACAGCCAAGGCTTACGCGGATTTTGCCCAAAAGGGATATTTCTCAGAGAATATAGCATCTAACGTATTCCCGGCAGGACAGAACCAGGAGCTGGCATTGGGAACAGCAGCCATGTACCTCAATGGTTCCTGGCTTCCAAACGAAGTAAAGAACATGGCAGGCGACGACTTCCAGTGGGGATGCTTCAGCTACCCGGCAGTGGAAGGCGGTACAGACGGTCCGGAAGCGGCAAACTACGGCGGTCAGGTGCTGGCTATCAACAAGAATTCACAGAATGCAGAGGATGCTTTTAAACTGATTACCTATATTACCAAGGGCGAGTTTGACAAGAAGCTTTCTGAGGAATCCCTGGGAATCCCGTCCGACACCACAAACTCAGAGTGGCCTGTACAGCTTACAGACGTGAAGCCTGTAATGGAAAGCTTAAAGACACGTTATCCGTGGGCTGCCGGAGCAGAGGACAATGTGGATATGACGCCAATCATCAAAGAGAACATGACCAAGCTTTGCAGCGGAGCCATTACAGCGAATGAATTTGTATCCAGCCTTCAGGCGGCAGGAAAGTAATCAGATTAATACATTCGGCACATTTTGCATGGAATATGCAACAGTGAGGTGGCATCGTATAACGCTGCCGCCTCTTTTTGGACTCCGGAGCGTATCCGGAACAGGTTTATGTTAGGAGGAACCGGCGTGAAAAAAAATAAGGGAATGATAATTGTGTTCATGACACCGGCGTTGGTGATGTTCGTCCTGGTATTCCTTTATCCCATTATCAGGACTATCCTTATGAGCTTTTTCAAGATTGAGGGAATCACGGACCCCATGTCAAAATGGACCTTCAGCGGTATTGATAACTATGTGAAGCTGGCGAATACCACCTTGTTCCGCATCTCCATGTGGAACCTGGCCCGGATATGGTTTATCGGCGGTATCATCGTCATGTCCCTGGCTCTGCTGTTTGCCGTAATCATTACCAGCAGCATCCGCTTCAAAAGCTTTTTCAGGGCAATGATTTATCTGCCTAACATCGTCAGCGCGGTGGCCCTGGCGACCATGTGGCTCCAGTATGTCTACAGCCCCAAGTACGGACTGATTAAAAATTTCTTCCAGGCTTTGGGCCTGGATTCCCTGGCAAGGATACAGTGGCTGGACAACGACCACAAATTCATGGCTCTGCTCCTGGCCTACTGTTTCGGCATGGTGGGCTATCACATGCTGATATTTGCCAGCGGCATCGAGCGCATCAGCGACGATTATTTTGAGGCAGCCACTCTGGACGGGGCAAATAAGTTCGGCCAGTTCCGCTATATAACACTTCCCCTATTAAAAGGAGTGTTCAGAACCAATGTTACCATGTGGAGCGTTACCAGCGTTGGATTTTTCGTATGGTCCCAGCTGTTCTCCACGGTCACGGCTGATACCCAGACCATTACGCCCATGGTTTATCTGTACATGCAGATATTCGGGGCGGGCAACAGCGTCACGGAGCGCAATTCCGGCATTGGAGCAGCGGTCGGCGTAATGCTGAGCGTATGCGTGGTCATTGTGTTCTGGCTCTGCAATCATCTGCTTCAGGACAAAGATCTGGAATTCTAGGAAAGGGGGAAAACATATGTCGGGATTATTTCAGAAAAAAGAAAAACTGTACAGGGAACCGGTGCGCTGGAAGAAGGAACTGAAGCTGGCCCCCGGATACCTGATTCTTACCCTGTGGATTCTGTTTACCCTGGCCCTGCTGGGCTGGGTCCTGATGGCCAGCTTTTCCACCACCAAGGAGATATTCGGCAATAAGCTGCTGGAGAGCGGATTCCATATAGAAAACTATGTGAAGGCATGGGTCAATTCCAATGTATCCACTATTTTCTTTAACTCCCTGTTTTATGCGGCGGTATCCTGTACCCTGCTGATACTGATTTGCGCGCCTGCAGCCTACGCGCTGTCACGTTTTGACTTTGTGTGCAATAAACTAATACAGTCATCCCTGGTGGCTTCCATGGGAGTACCGGTAGTCATGATTGTGCTTCCGCTGTTTGCCGCGGTGGCAGGTCTCAACATCCTTAACAATGTGTCAGCAAACCGGGCGACTCTGATATTCCTGTATATCGGAATCAATGTACCCTACACCACCATTTTCCTAACTACCTTTTTTGCCAATCTGTCCAGGGCGTTTGAGGAAGCGGCTGCCATCGACGGCTGTCCGCCTGTAAAGACCTTCTGGCTGATTATGCTTCCTATGGCCCAGCCGGGAATAGTGACCGTTACAATATTCAACTTCATCAATATCTGGAATGAGTATTTCATCTCCCTGATATTCGGAAATTCCGATAAGGTACGGCCGGTGGCAGTGGGCTTGTATTCTATGATAAACTCCATGAAATATACAGGTGACTGGGCCGGTATGTTCTCTGCTGTTGTCATTGTGTTCCTGCCAACCTTCATCCTGTATATCTTCCTGTCAGAGAAGATTATAGCGGGCGTAACCGGAGGCGGCGTGAAGGGATAAGGTGAAACGGGAAGCGTGAAGGAATAAGGATATATCATGTGAGGAGGAAGGACAGCATGTCTCAGAAACCAGTATTAGTGATTATGGCGGCGGGTATGGGAAGCCGTTACGGAGGATTAAAGCAGATTGACCCCGTGGACCCCTATGGGAATATTATCATTGATTTTTCCATATTTGATGCCAGGGAGGCGGGATTTGAAAAGGTCATATTCATTATCAAGAAGGCCATTGAGAACGATTTTAAGATTCATATTGGAAACCGCGTCAGTAAATATATGGATGTGGCCTATGTTTACCAGGAGCTGGATAAGATTCCTGAGGGATACCAGGTGCCGGAGGGCAGGGTAAAGCCGTGGGGGACGGGCCATGCAGTGCTTTGCTGCAGGGATTTGATTGACGGGCCTTTTGCGGTAATCAACGCAGATGATTATTATGGAAAAGAAGCTTTTCGCATGATTTATAACCAGCTGTCCTCCGTTGAGGACACGGGCAGATACCAGTATACAATGGTGGGCTACAAGCTGTATAATACCCTGACAGACAATGGATATGTGGCAAGAGGCGTGTGCCGGACAGATGCAGACAGCCGTCTGGTGGATATCCACGAACGGACCAGGATTGAAAAGCATGGGAATCAGGCGGAATATACGGAGGATGACGGCGCCACATGGACAGAACTTCCTGAGTCCACCATTGTTTCCATGAACATGTGGGGGTTTACAAAGAGTATTCTGGGCGAGCTGGAGAACAGATTTGGGGCGTTCCTGGATAAAAACCTTCCTGTAAATCCTATGAAATGCGAATATTTCCTGCCCTTTGTGGTAGATGAACTTCTAAAGGCAGATCTGGCTGAGGTGACTGTGCTAAAGAGTGTGGACCGCTGGTATGGAGTTACCTATAAAGAAGATAAAGAGACAGTGGTAAAAGCCATTAAGGACCTTAAGGATAAGGGATTGTACCCGGAGAAACTTTGGGAGGAATATGTGAAATGAGTGCAGAAATGGATAAACATATACTCAAGGAGGCGGCCGGGGCTTTTGCCACGGATGGGGCGGCAGTGAGCTGCGAGCGCTATGGAAGCGGCCACATCAATGACACCTTCCGTCTTATATGTGAGAACCGCCCTTATATTCTTCAGAGGATGAATACGGATATCTTCCAGGACCCGGTGTCCCTTATGCGCAATATTGAGGGGGTCACCACCTTCCTGAGGCAGGAGGTCATAAAAAACAGCGGGGACCCGGACCGGGAGACCCTGAACCTCATAAAGACCAGGGAGGGAGCTCCTTTCTATGTGGACAGTCGGGGGAATTACTGGAGGATGTACTTATTTATTGAGGGAGCCACCTGCTATAACCTGGTGGAGAAGCCGGAGGACTTTTACCAGAGCGGAAAGGCATTTGGGCATTTCCAGAGACTTCTGTCCCAATATCCTGCCAGAGAGCTGGCAGAGACTATCCCGGGTTTTCATGACACTCCGGGAAGGTTCAGGGCTTTCAGGAAAGCGGTGGAGGAAGATATCTGCGGACGGGCGTCAGAGGTTCAAAATGAGATTCGGTTTGCCATGGACCGGGAGCAGGATATGGGGCTGGCCATGGATATGCTGGCTAAGGGCGAACTACCGCTGCGAGTGACCCATAATGATACCAAATTAAACAATATCATGATTGATGACAAGACCGGCCAGGCCATCTGCATCATTGATCTGGATACCGTTATGCCGGGACTTTCCATCTTTGATTTTGGGGATTCCATCCGCTTTGGCGCCAATACCGCGCAGGAGGATGAAACAGATTTAAGCAGGGTGTCCCTGTCAATTCCTCTCTTTGAAATCTATACCAGAGGCTTTCTGGAGGGGTGCGCGGGAAGCCTTACCGGAGCAGAGGTTAAAATGCTTCCTCAGGGTTCCAGGCTCATGACCCTGGAATGCGGCATCCGGTTCCTTACGGATTATCTGTCCGGCGACACTTACTTTAAGACTGCCAGGGAGAAGCATAATCTGGATCGCTGCCGCACCCAGTTCGGACTGGTGGCGGATATGGAAAAGAAGTGGGGAGAGATGGAACGTATTGTGGAGGATGTCTGTAAGGGCTGAGACAAGAATAAGACTAAAGTAAAACCGGGATAAAATAAGGTGAAAGGCGTCTGCCGTGGAGGCAGGCGTCTTTTTTGCGGGATGCACCGGTATGAGGGGCACCGGTATGAGGGGCGCCGATGTGGGGAGAGCCGGTATGAGTAGCACAGGGCCGGGGCTTCGGTTTTACATACATTTTACAGAAACTATACCATATCATGATTTCTCCGGATGTAAATCTTATGTATACTCCAAACTGTAGAAAAGATAAGAAAAAACATGATAATAAACGAAATGATTCAGGAGGAAACGTATTATGAAAATGAATGGAAAGAAGTTAACAGCACTGTTAGGCACAGCAGTTCTGGCCATGGGTATCCTGGCAGGATGCGGCAACAGCACCACAGAGACAACCGCAGCAGGGACAGCCGCTCCGGCAACAACCGCGGAGACGGCCGCAGAAGCTTCCGCTACGGCCGGAGAGACAAAAGACCAGGCTGCTACAGAGGCAAAAAATGCTCAGTCTGCCGATTTAAGCGGCGCCATCAGCATGGTGGGCTCCACTTCCATGGAGAAGTTTGCCAATGCCCTCAGCGAGTCCTTTATGGAGAAATATCCAAATGTGACGGTGACAGCTGAATTCGTTGGATCCGGCGCGGGAATCGAGGCTGTCAGCAATGGAACAGCTGATATCGGCAATTCTTCCAGGAATTTAAAGGATGAGGAGAAGGCTGGCGGCGTGGCTGAGAACATTGTTGCCATTGACGGAATCGCAGTGGTGGTTGATGGGGCCAATACGGTAGAGGACCTGACCAAACAGCAGCTGTCTGACATTTACGAAGGAAAAATCACCAACTGGAAGGATGCAGGCGGAAATGACGCTCCCATCGTAGTGGTTGGACGTGAATCCGGCTCCGGCACCAGAAGCGCCTTTGAGGAACTGTTAAAGCTGGAGGACATGTGCAAATACAGCAATGAGCTGGACAGCACCGGCGCAGTGATGGCAAAGGTGGCTTCCACGCCAGGCGCTATTGGCTATGTTTCCCTGGATGTACTGGACGATACGGTAAAGGCTGTAAAGCTGGAAGGCGCTGAGCCTACAGAGGAAAACATCAAGGCTGGCTCCTACTTCTTAAGCCGTCCGTTTGTAATGGCTACCAAGGGAGATATAAGCGAGCAGAATGACCTGGTAAAAGCCCTCTTCGATTATATCTACTCAGATGAAGGCGCAGAGATTGTGAAGTCCGTAGGACTGATTGCAGTTGATAAATAATCGGAATAGAGAAAGGAGACTTCCTGCATGAGAGCGGAGACATTTTCCATACGATCCAGTCATGGCAGCAAGTCCGCTGTCGAAAAAGCTGCACAGGGCATCTTTACTGCCTGCGGCTTTTTCGCCGTATTGGCTGTTGCATCCATCACACTGTACATGCTTATCAGCGGTACGCCCGCACTGTTTAAAGTGGGTCTGCTGGAAATCCTGTTTGGGACCGTGTGGCAGCCGGCAGCCGCATCCCCCAGCTTCGGTATACTGTTTGTCATCCTGACCTCCATAGTGGGAACCTTTCTGGCAATCCTGATTGGAGTTCCTATCGGCGTCATGACAGCCATATTCCTTGCAGAGGTAGCCCCCAAACGGCTGAGCGACATGGTCCGTCCGGCGGTCGAGCTTCTGGCCGGAATCCCCTCTGTCATATACGGCCTGCTGGGAATCCTGATTCTTAATCCTTTGATGTACAAAATGGAACTGATGCTGTTTAAAGGGTCTGAAACACATCAGTTTACCGGCGGAGCCAATCTGATATCAGCCGTGCTGGTACTGGCCCTGATGATTCTCCCCACGGTCATCAGTATCAGCGAATCTTCCCTGAGATCCGTACCGGCCCATTTAAAGAGCGCATCCCTGGCACTGGGCGCCACAAAGATACAGACCATATTCCAGGTAATTGTGCCTGCGGCCAAATCCGGCATTATAACGGCTGTTGTGCTGGGAACGGGCAGGGCTATCGGTGAAGCCATGGCCATCAGCCTTGTGTCGGGAAGCTCCGTAAACCTGCCCCTTCCTTTTAATTCCGTGCGCTTCCTCACAACAGCCATTGTATCGGAGATGGGGTATGCCGCGGGACTTCACAGACAGGTTCTTTTCACCATTGGCCTGGTACTGTTTGCATTTATCATGATTATCAACATAAGCCTTACCAGGATTTTAAAGAAGGGAGGAAACAGGAATGACAAATGATATTGCGGTCCGGGTTCATAAGGACTCCGTCGTACAGGACAGCATATACGGCAAGCGGGTACGCGGCCTGGATGTATTCCTTACAGTCATCATATATACCTGTGCCGGCTTCTCCATCCTTCTTCTGGCAGGCATCATGGGTTATGTATTTGTGCGGGGAATCCCGCATGTTACATGGGCATTTTTAAGTACTGCCTCAAGCGCGACAAAGGGAACCTTTGGAATCCTGGGAAATATCATAAACACACTGTACATTGTAATTATTACCCTGCTCATCGCCACGCCCCTGGGCATTGGCTCTGCCGTATATCTGAATGAATACGCAAAGCCGGGTAGGGTGGTGCGGATGATTGAGTTTACCACAGAAACCCTGTCCGGCATTCCGTCTATTATATTCGGCTTGTTTGGAATGGTGTTTTTTGGAAATGTTCTGGGACTGGGATACTCCATTCTTACGGGAGCCCTGACCCTGACCATTATGATTCTGCCCCTCATAACCAGAACCACCCAGGAAGCGCTTAAGACCGTGCCGGACAGCTACCGCCATGGAGCCCTTGGAATCGGAGCCACAAAATGGTATATGATACGGACTATCCTTCTTCCCAGCGCCATGCCGGGAATCCTCACAGGCGTAATCCTGGCCATCGGAAGAATTGTGGGAGAGTCAGCAGCCCTGCTGTTTACGGCGGGAAGCGGTTATTATCTTCCAAAGAATCTGCTTTCCAAGATATTTGAATCCGGAGGAACCCTCACCATACAGCTCTATCTGTTTATGCAGAAAGCAAAATATAATGAGGCCTTTGGCGTGGCCTTGGTCCTTTTAGTCATTGTACTGGGAATCAACGGTCTGGCAAAATACATGTCCCACCGGTTCAATGTGGAAGCCGGGGCATAGGGATGCGTCGGACCATTTCAATTAGCAAAGGAGAATAAGCGTGGAAAGCAAAACAAAGATTTCAACCCGGAATCTGAACCTGTACTACGGGGAGAATCATGCCCTTAAAAACATAAACCTTGATTTGTATGAACATAAGATTACTGCCTTCATAGGGCCGTCAGGCTGCGGCAAGTCCACTTACCTGAAGACACTGAACCGCATGAACGACCTGGTGCCGGGCGTTAAGATAGATGGGACCGTTCTCCTGGATGATGAGGATATTTATGATTCCCAGGTGGATACCACCCTGCTGAGAAAGAAAATCGGCATGGTATTCCAGCAGCCGAATCCTTTTCCCATGAGTATCTATGACAACATTGCCTATGGACCCAGAATCCATGGCATTAAGAATAAGGCCCAGCTGGATGAGATTGTGGAGAGCAGCCTTAAGGGGGCGGCCCTGTGGGATGAGGTCTCTGACCGTCTGAAGAAATCAGCTCTGGGACTGTCCGGCGGACAGCAGCAGCGCCTCTGTATCGCCAGGGCCCTGGCCGTGGAGCCGGAGGTCCTTCTGATGGATGAACCCACATCCGCCCTGGACCCCATATCCACCCTGAAGATTGAGGATCTGATGGATGATCTTAAGAGCAAATATACGGTGGCCATTGTGACCCATAACATGCAGCAGGCCACGCGTATAGCGGACCACACTGCATTTTTCCTGGTGGGAGAGGTAGTGGAGTATGCGACTACGGACGAACTTTTCACCATGCCGAAGGATAAAAGGACAGAAGACTATATTACAGGCCGTTTCGGATGATGGCAGAAGGAAGGTATCAGATTGAGCGTTAGGGTTACGTACGAACATGAGTTAGAAGCATTAAAACAGGATTTAAAAGAAATGGCCCATATGGTGGAGAGTGCCATTGAGCAGACCTTCACGGCATTTGAGGACCAGGATTATATGATGGCTGAGGATGTGATTAAGGGCGACAGGACAGTCAATGACATGGAGCGCGCCATCGAGTCCAGATGTCTGTCCCTGATACTGCGCCAGCAGCCGGTTGCCAGCGACCTGCGCCAGGTATCCACTGCCCTTAAGGTGGTGACGGACCTGGAGCGGATAGGGGACCATGCCTCGGATATTGCTGAGCTGATTCTGAGGATAAAAAGCGAGCATGCATATCACATTGTTAAGCATCTTCCGGTTATGGCCGCATCCGCCAACGCAATGGTTCACGACGCCATAGAAGCATTCATCGACCAGGATTTAGACGCTGCCATGGAAATTATTGAACGGGATGACGAGGTGGATACGCTGTTCAACCAGGTGAAGGATGACGTGATTCATCTGCTCCAATCCTCTCCGGACCAGGCGGACCAGGGAATTGATTTGCTGATGGTGGCCAAGTACCTGGAGCGGATAGGGGACCACGCGGTAAATGTGTGTGAGTGGACCCAGTTTTCTAAGACCGGGGCTCTTAAAAATGTTAGAATTATGTAATATCATTTATTTGTAGATAAAAAAATGCAGCACCTGTTAATTATGATATGCCCCTTGTCAAGCAGACAAGTAAAATATCTAAATTCAGGTGCTGCTTTGCGTTAACTATTCAATCCGTATCGTTCCGCTGATATGGATATCGTCGCTGCCGCTATTTGGTCCGTTCATATAAATCTTATAGTCGCCATTCTGAGGGACGGTATAGGTAGCGGATACCATTCCTTTATTGGATGAGAAGAGTCTTCCTTTTCCTGATTTATCAGTGATACTGACTGAGAAACGGTCGGAAGACTTATCGGATACGATTGATAGAGTTATTTCCTGTCCCTTTTTCAAAGAAAGAGTGTCAAACATATATGTGTTGCCTGCTTCGAGAGACATGTCAATATTGTTAATTCCTCTGGGATTAACTAATATGGCCTTTACTGCATCTGCTCTCATGTTTACGGATGATTCCTGACTCAGGAAGATATTGCTCTCTTCAATATTTTTCGTAAGTTCATTCTTTACTACTATAGATTGAGCTTCCATTACTCCGGATGCCGCAGCATATGCGGCCATTGGGCATAGTAATATAAAAAGTGCCATTGTTCCGATTAATAATGCGCTTTTTTCCTTTGTTGGTTTTTTCATAATCTCTTTAACCCTCCTTTCAATCACCTTGTAATTTCGGTCAACGAATGTGACCGTCTGTTCAGATTCCGGTCTTGTGGCGGCCAGGCTGACGATGAGACCCGCATATTGCGATTTTTGTCTGGAGTTAAAAGCTGCTGCTGTTCGTTTATCACAAGCGTATTCGCTGAAATCAAAAAAGATTATTTTATATAGATATACAATGGGATTGAACCAATGGATACAGTGTACAATGCCAATGATGGCTTTAAACAACAAGTCATTCGATTTAAGATGCATCAATTCGTGCCTCAACATTAAGTCCCACTCTTCCTCGGAAAAATCCCTGCCTGGAAATATGATTTTAGGATTGAAGATTCCTGTCAAAAATGGTGTGCTTATGAGATGAGATTTATATAACACAGGCAGCTTTCGTATATCCAGTTCTGTTTTTGCTTTTTCTATCATGTAATCCGGTTCTTTTTTTGAAATAGTTTCAGAGCTTTTAATAAGGTGATGTAACAGCCGCCTTCCCTTGATAAATGAGTTTATAAAAGTTAAGATAGCCCCCAATCCCCATATGACGAAAATACATATTGCAGCAGCCTGAATATGGGGAAGCATGGCAATATTGTAACGATTAAAACAAATGACACTCATTATATCATCCCCATGAATATCATTGATAGTATACCCCATGCTGTCCATGACAATCTTCATTATCAATATAAACATGGGGATTAGAAAGATAATTAGAACTACTTTCATCATAAAATATACGTATTCAATGTATTCAGTTTTATAAAAGCGTTCAATCAAAAGGACAGCTCCGAACATTATACTGGATACAACTGACATAACAAATATCAGTTCAAGCCAATTAATCATTATCCTCCTCTTTCAGTTCTTCAATCAATTGATATAATTTATCTACCTGCTGCTTTGTTAAACTCTTTTTACCGCATAATGTTGCAATCAGATTTTCCAACCGGCTGCTTCCGAATTTATCCTTCAATCTCATATTAATTGCCATTTTATCATACTCCAGTTTGCTAATCAGCGGGGTATAAAGGGTCTGCTTTCCTTTCTGCTGGACTGAGACATAACCTTTCTCTTTGATATGAAATAAAATAGCCCCTTTTGTGCCTTGTGCCTGCGGAAATTCGTCGTATATTAAGTTACTGTATACTCCCTGGGGGAATTTCCAAATAAATTCCATGTACTTATATTCCATTGGTGATAATTTTTTTTCCATACAATACAACCTCCTGTTTATATTTTAATACATCTTAATAAAAATATAAACATATATCTGCTTTTGACGATGATAGCTGTCAGGTAGTATTGTAGAAAATGTTGTGTTATCATTGTATCGTCTGCCAGGCGCATATGGGCTATTCTAGGTTAAAGGTTTCATCACCATCCTCAAATATGATGTAGTCTAAATTATCATCATAATTATCTGGCAATGCCTTTAAGTCTCCATATAAGCTTTGGGGAACCTGCTCTTTGACAAAAGCGATTTTATATTCGTTATCATAGAATACAATAAAAGGATTGAATTCAACATCGATATATTCAGATTTATTCTCGCTGTCAAAGTTTGTATTGACTGTGGCATTTACAAGATAAATAGAATCACTCAGTTTTTTGATTTCATGAATCGTTAATTCTTTATAATCATATCCTTGCATGGCATCACAGAATATATCTGGTAAACCGGCGTTTATTTCTGCTTTTGTAAATCGGACCTTTTTAGAAGCCTCTTCTGTATTACCGTTTTTCAAGTCTTGAAAATAGGATTCAATTAATTTGGTTTGTTGTTTTTCTGCTGTTCCACTATCATTTTGGCAGCTTACTAAAAAAAGAAAAGATGCCAGGATGACTAATATAACAATGCTGCATTTTAATTTCATAGTTGAGATGCTCCCTTATAAAATTTAAGCCGATAATTATTAGGGGGTTTCCTTTATTTCATGTATACATATGATGCGGTAAGCTTAGCAGAGCCAGTATTTTTTACGTATCCGTAATTTTTAAATGTTGGTGTCGCGGAAACTGTCCCGTAGCTATCATATCCACTTAAGGATGTTTTGCTGTTGATAATATATTTTCCCTGGCTATTATAGTATGCCAAACCAACATCAGCAGTGGTTCCGGAGCTTCTTGCAGTGCAAACCACATAGTATGTTTGTCTTGTACCGGGATTAAGTGATTTTCCATAGTCATAACCATCTACATAAGAATTGCTCTTGAGGTTTTCAACAGAGAAAGCCATAACTTGTGTTTTGCCATCCACGACGCTTGGCATTCTTGTTAGCGAGTTATAAACTTTTTCTGTCATATCAATGATGCAGATAGCTTCGGTATCCTTGTTTTCCTACTGGAAAGATTCGGTATACCCTCCCTGTGCGGCAGCTGCATGGAGTGGCATGCACAAGGATAATGCCATTGCCATTACTATACCCTCTTTTAATTTGATTCTCATACCGTTCCGCTCCTTTCATGTGTGAAAATATGTGAAAATATCGGCTTAAACTTTGTTATAAGTATAATATAATGCATGGGGGTGATATTAGTCAATAACATTTTTATATTTTTATTAAATATATAAAAATATAAAGTAGTAATACGAATTATATAAATAGCAAGTTTCATTTTTGTATGGCCTTCACCAGATGCTGGGATTTGACAACTGCCCGGAGGAGGCCGGGGCTATACGGGACTTTATACCCAATTATAAGATTAATCTGGTTACCCCGCAGAGTATGGAGGACATGAGTGTGTTCCGCACATGTTTACAGCAGATATTCAGTATGGTAAAATATAATTCAGATAAGACGCTGCTGGGAGAGCAGAAAAGACTGGCGGCCATAATGAAAAATCATGGAGAGAAGGAGGGGATGGATGTGTGCAGAGCAATTGATGAGTTGATTGAGGACGGAAAAAAAGAAGGCGAAATGAAAGGTCAAATGAAAGGCGAGGAGCGGGTCAGCAAACTGAACCTGCTGCTCATGGCTGATAAACGGTATGATGATTTGGAAAGGGCCTCAAAGGATAAGGAGTACCGCAGACAGCTTTTTGACACGTTTGGAATATAAGCTAAAAGCTAAAAATAGGATGAATGCCGCAGAATGGTGCTGTGAGTCCAGCATTGTTCTGCGGCATTTGTATTATTTTATTTAAAAATACCCATGGATAATCAAATGGCGGCATCGAAATGAAAATAAATGAAAAAATATGGAATAATAAGAAGGACCATGTTGAGCTGATTCTCACTTTAAAGCCATAAAATTAGTGAAAACAACCGTGCCAAACGTAAAAACCACTCTCGAAAAATAAAAAACGTAGAATACGGCTGGATATAAATGAAAAAATATAGAAATTTATGCCGAAAAAACAAATAAAATATTTTGAAAAGTATTGACATAATTTGAATCAAATGCTATTATGATGCTGCAAGGAGGTAGCAATCATATGAAGTACGCCACACGGATTAACTCGTTTTTGAGATTTGACAGCAACCTGCTGAATGCATTCCAGTCAATAGGAGCCATAGAGGGAGTGGATTATGTGGATTTGAATTATCCGGAACATTTTGCTGATTATGATATAGAAGTGATAAAGGCAAAGATGGAGGAATGCGGGCTGAAGTGTAATGCCATTAACCTAAGGTTCAGGGACAAGTACATAGGAGGGGAGTTTGGAAACCATGAGCCTTCCATATCACAGGACGCCATAGCATTATGCAGGGAAGCGGCAGATGCGTGCAGGAGACTGGGAGGAAACCAGATGATTATATGGCTGGGATTTGACGGTTTTGATTATTCCTTCCAGATTGATTATGTAAGCTACTGGAACCGGATTGTGAAGGCGTTCCGGGATGTGTGCGACTATTCCGGGGTGCCTGTGAGCATTGAGTACAAGCCTTATGAGGAGAGGGTCCATGCTTTCATTGACAGCTTTGGAACCGCGGTTTCCGTTCTCCACGACGTGGACAGGGAAAATCTTGGGGTCACCCTGGACTTCTGCCACATGCTGATGAAAAAGGAGAATCCTGCGTTTGCGGCAGCCTGGCTGCTGGAACGGGGGAAACTCTACAATATACATCTCAACGACGGAGAGGGTTCCACGGATGACGGCCTTATGGTGGGAACCGTGAATTTCTGGAAGACAGTGGAGGTCATGTACTACCTTAAGAAATATGACTTCCAGGGTGTGATATATTTTGACACATTCCCGAAAAGGGAGAAGGCGGTGGAGGAATGTGAGGCAAATATAAGGATGTGCCGCAGGATTGAACAGCTCATTGACACCTACGGGCTCTGCCGGATGGAGAAGGTGGTGGAACAAAACGATGCAGTAGCTGTAAGCAACATGATGGTTGCTTTACTATAAACAAAAACTATTTTAATGTAAAAGGAGAAGAGAAGATGAAAAAGAGAGGTTTGATTTTATCTATGACAGCAATTGCCATGGCAGCGGGGCTCATGGCAGGATGTACCAATAGGCAGGCGGCTGCCACGGCGCAGACAGAGACAGCGGCGGATACCTTTAATCCGGACAAGGAGGCAGGGGTCAGCATCGGGGAATTGAGAGAGAAGCTGGGGGATGTTCCGAAGCTGGACGGCGAAGTCAAATTGGGAGCAGTGGCAAAATCCTTTGATAATGAGTACTGGAGAACCCTGAGAGAGGGGTACGGCGAGTACCAGACCAAGGCTGCCGCCGCCGGCTATAATATCACCATAGACGTGACCTCGGCCCAGGGCGAGAACGACGAGCAGGGACAGCTTTCCATTGTAAAGGATATGATTAATAAGAAGTATACAGGACTTCTCCTTTCTCCTATTTCCGACGGAAACCTGACGCCGGGCGTGGAGGATGCCAAGAAGGCGGGAATCCCGGTTATCAATGTGAACGACGGCCTGATTGCCAATGCGGATTCCTTTGTGGGTCCCAAAGCGGATCAGAACGGAGAGCTGGCAGCGGAGTGGATTGCTGATAAGCTGGGCGGCAAGGGAAAGGTGGCTATTGTCATCGGTATGCCTAAGGCGTTTGCCGCAAGGCAGAGGACGGAAGGCTTTGAGAACTGGATGGCGGCCAATGCAAAGGATATTGAGATTGTGGCAAAGCAGAATGCTGACTGGGACCGCCAGAAGTCCAAAGACCTGGCGGACACATGGATTAAACAGTATCCGGACCTGAACGCCATTTTCTGCAACAACGATACCATGGCTCTGGGCGTGGTGGAGGCTGTGAAGTCTTCCGGCAAGGATATATTGGTGGTTGGCGTTGACGGCATAGGAGAGGCGTATGATTCAATCCGCAGGGGCGAGCTGGATGCCACCATTGATTCCTTCCCGTTCTATAAAGCTCAGATCGCAGGTGAAGTAATGCTCAGAAGCCTGGGCGGCCAGGAGATCCCAAGGGTGCTGTGGACGCCTCAGGCCCTCATTGATTCCGAAAACGTGGATAAGCCGGCAGAGGAAATCATTGGCTGGACCGACCCTGTATATGCAAAATAGACAAATGGAAGCAAGGAAACCATCATCAGCCAGAGGGTCAGACCCCTGGCTGATATTTCAAAGAGGGGATAGAATATGGCGACAATGATACATTTTTCTAATATAACTAAGCAGTTCCCCGGCAACAAGGCGCTGGACAGTGTGGATTTTACGGTGGATAAAGGGGAGATACACGCCCTTCTTGGGGAAAACGGCGCGGGTAAATCCACCCTTCTCAATATCCTTCACGGCATCTATCCTGATTACGATGGAAGCGTGGAGATTGACGGGAAAAAGGTAGACTTTAAGAATGCCAATGATGCCATTGAATTCGGCATCGCCAAGGTGCATCAGGAGGTAAACCTTGTGACTGAGCTGACGGTGGGGCAGAATATAGCCCTTGGCTACGAGGTGACCAGGGGGGTTCTGGTGGACTACGATGCCATGTACAGAAAGACAGATGCCATTCTGGAAAAGCTGGGCTGCAAATTCAGAAGCAGGGACCGTGTGACCTCTCTCAGCACCGGCGAGATGCAGATGATACTGATTGCCAAGGCATTGTTTCACAATGCAAGAATCATTTCCTTTGACGAACCCACATCGGCCCTGACGGACCGTGAAGTGGACCGTTTGCTTAAGATGATTATGGAACTTAAGGACCAGGGAATTACGATACTGTATATAACGCACCGTCTGGACGAGGTGTTTTCCATAGCGGACAGGGCCAGCATTCTGCGCGACGGAACGTATATCGCCACCCTGAACATGAAGGAGACTTCCAAGGAGGAGCTGATACGCCACATGGTAGGACGGGATGTGTCCGCCTATGCCGTTAGAAATAATCCACTGTGCGCCGCCGGTGAGGTGGTGCTGGAGGCCAGGGATCTGTGCAAGAACGGAGTATTTGAACATATAAGCTTTGAACTCCACAGGGGCGAGATTCTGTCCTTTGCTGGACTGGTGGGATCCAAGAGAACGGATGTGATGCGGGCCATATTTGGAGCCGACCCCTATACCAGCGGAGAAGTTTACATAAAAGGGAAAAAGGCGGAGATAAAAAGTCCTAAGGATGCCCTGCGGTACAGTCTGGGGCTGATACCTGAGAACAGAAAGACCCAAGGCTTTGTAAAGAATTTTACCAACGCCGGCAACATGGCGCTGGCCTCCATGAACCGGTTCTGCAGCAAGGGCTTCGTGAATGCCAGGAAGATATATGACAACTGTATGTATTATACGGGGGAAATGAATCTGCATCCTGCGGATCCGAATTACCTGACAGAGAGCCTGAGCGGCGGAAATGCCCAAAAAGTCATCATCGCCAAGTGGATGACCACGGACGCCGATATCATTATATTTGATGAACCCACAAAAGGAATCGACGTGGGCGCCAAGGCGGAGATATACCGCCTGATGGAGGATCTGGTAGCGGGAGGAAAGGCCATCATTATGGTGTCCTCGGAGCTGCCGGAGGTCATAGGTATGAGCGACAGGGTTGTGGTCATGAGGGAAGGCAAAATCATGGGCTTTCTGAACCACGATGAACTGAATGAAGAAGTCATAATGAGTTTTGCGATGGGAGGCTGACTATGAAGAGTATCATAAAGAAGTTTTCAAGGGAATTAGAAGTAGTTGCTGCGCTGGCTGCAATCATGGTGGTATTTGGCGTCATACAGCCCATTTATTTTTCACCGTCCAACCTGCTTGATATCCTGGACCAGTCCGTCATCAACGGTCTTCTGGCCATCGGCATGACCCTGGTCATCATTACGGCCGGAATTGACTTGACAGTTGGCTCCACGCTGGCTATTGTAATCGTAAGCGTGGGTAATTTCCTGGTCATGGGACTGAATCCTTTTGCAGCCGTCCTTGCAGGCGCGGCCATCGGCTTTTGTCTGGGGCTTGTGAACGGAATCCTTGTGGCCAAGATGAAATTACAGCCCTTTGTGGCTACCCTGGGTATGATGTCCGTATACAGGGGCGTTGCCTACCTTATAACAGGGGGCTGGCCTGTGCTTAACATTCCCCAGAATTTCAGGGACATTATGGATGGCGATGTAATCGGCACCCTGTCCTCATCCATGATTCTGTTCCTGGTTGTGACGGTGATTGCCTATATCCTGCTGAAGCACACAAAGTTTGGAACCTATCTGTATTCCATCGGCAGCAATGAGGAAGCCACCCGCCTGTCCGGCGTCAATGTGGATTTCAACAAAATTATGTCTTATGCAATCTGCGGTGTCTGCGTTGCGTTTGCCGGAATGGTCATGCTGGCGAAACTGGGCACCGGAGAGCCGGCGGCCGGAGCCAGCTATGAGACCAATGCCATTGCGGCTGCGGCCATTGGAGGCACCAGCCTGGCAGGCGGTAAAGGAAGCATCATAGGCACATTCCTGGGAGCAATCCTTCTCCAGGCCCTGAAGGTAGGACTGGTGGTCTGCGGCGTGGATACATTCTGGCAGTATATTGCTACGGGTCTTATCATAGTGTTCGCGGTATATGTGGACGTAATCCAGGGTAAGCTTGCAGCCATGAGACTGAATAAGAAGGCAAAGGCGGAATAACCGCATAAGGGGGGTTGGACAGTGAGAGATTGCGGGAGAGATTACATTTGTGTCATCGGCAGCCTTAACTACGATATCATTATGAAGCAGAAGCGCATGCCTCTTCTGGGGGAAACATACACCGCTGACAGCATAACCTATTCCGGCGGAGGAAAGGGGGCCAATCAAGCTGTACAGTGCGCCAAGCTGGGAATCGACACCATTATGGTGGGGAAGGTGGGAAGGGACGCCTTTGGCGATACCCTGGTGGATAAACTGAAGGACTATGGGGTGGACTGTTCCTGCATAGGCAGGAGCGGCAGCCCCACGGGTGTGGGTGTGGTCCATGCCCTGGAGGACGGGACTGTGTATGCTTCCATCATCACAGGCGCCAATTTTGATATTACGTCCCGGGAGATCGACGGGCTGGACGAGCTGGTCAGAAGCAGCAGGATTATCATTCTTCAGCTGGAGATACCCACAGGTGTGGTGGAGCATATTATCCGAAAGGCAAAGCAGTATCATGTATACACCATACTTAACGCTGCCCCGGCCAAGGAAATGGACAGGGAAGTTCTTAAAATGGTAGACTGCCTGATTGTCAATGAGACGGAGGCATCCTTTTATGCGGGAGCTGATATGACGGATGGAGACATGGTAAGGGCTCATGCGGACAGGCTGAGACAGCTGACGGACGGAACTGTTATAGTCACCCTGGGCTCCAAGGGCAGTATGCTTCTGGGGGAAGAGGGAGCGGTTCCCATTGACCCTGTAAAGGTGGAGCGCGTAACGGAGAGCACAGGGGCAGGAGATTCCTATATAGGGGCATTTGCCTATGGAAAATTCAAGGGCATGACGGATCTCCAGGCATGCTGCTTTGCGGCCAGGGCAGCATCGGTGACCGTGACCAAAATAGGAGCACAGGAGGCCATGCCCTGCTTAAGCGAGATGAACGAAAGCCGCCTGCCCGATGTCTGAACTTTTACGGAAAATGAAAAAATATGACAGAAAATGCAAGAATCATGGTTGAACTAAGGATGGGCTCTTTGATATAATAAAGTTATTATAGTTCAAAGGGGTAAGCATATGGTTCCTGAGTTGAGAAAAGAAGAGATACTGAAAAGTATCAAAAAAAGGGATATCTCTTATATAAAAGACCTGGCAGCGGAATTGAACATTTCCCTGTCCACTGTGCGCAGGGATGTCGCTGCTCTGGAACAGGAAGGCAGCGTCATCGTCATGCGCGGAGGCGCGGTTAAGTATAAGGCGGAGGACTTCGATGAACCTGTGGTAAAGAAAAAACTGATTCACAGCGAGGAGAAGGAGATCATTGCCAGGAAGGCGGCCGCGCTGGTGGAGGACGGAGACTGCGTTTACGTGGATTCAGGCACGACCACGGTGGGGATGCTTAAATATCTCCAGGGAAAACGAATCACCATTGTCTCCAGCAGCACGGAACTGCTGGACAATCTGCCCGTCAAGAACGCGAAGTGTATCCTGCTGGGGGGAGAGGTGAGGGATGATTTGGAATCCGTTCTGGGCGCCCTGACGGAAAAGATGATATCCGACATGTATTTTGACAAGGCGTTCATTGGCGCCAACGGGTATATCCCGGACGGAGGCATCTACACCTATGATGACAGAGAGGCCAGGAAAAAGGTGATTGTAAAAGACCATTCCAAGGCGGTCTATGTGCTGATGGATACATCCAAGAAGAATAAGTATGCGTTCTCCAAGGTGTTTGATTTGGGGGAGGCGGTTCTGATTACAGAGGAGGAAAATTCAGAAGATTCATAGGTACAGATTCATGGGTACAGAAGTTCGGATATAAAAAAGGCTCCCGCGCAGGAACAGCGGGAGCCTTTTAACGATACCGGTTCAGATGGATTATTCACCAAACACAGCCTTATAATCAGCCTGGAATTTGGCAATGCCCTGGTCGGTCAGAGGATGCTTTGTCATCTGCTCCAGTACCTTGTAAGGAACAGTCGCGATGTCGGCTCCGGCCTTGGCGCAGTCGATTACGTGAATCGGATTGCGGACGCTGGCAGCAATGATTTCAGTTTCAATGTTGTGCATCTGAAAAATCTCGGTGATGTCGTAAATCAGGTCGATACCCGGCATGGAGATGTCATCCAGACGTCCAAGGAACGGGGATACGTAGGACGCGCCTGCCCGTGCGGCCAGGAGAGCCTGTGCGGATGTAAATACCAGGGTAACGTTGGTCTTGATACCTTCTGCGTGAAGCGCCTTGACAGCCTTTAAGCCTTCTACTGTCATGGGAATCTTGACTACCATGTTTGGATGAATGGCGGCAATCTCGCGGCCTTCCTTAATCATGCCCTCTGCGTCAACGGTGGTAGCCTTAACCTCGCCGCTGATAGGTCCGTCCACGATGTCGGTGATTTCCTTGATGACTTCGGCAAAGTTCCTTCCCTCTTTTGCAATCAGGGATGGATTGGTGGTTACGCCGCAGATGATACCCATATCATTGGCCTTTTTGATGTCCTCAACATTAGCTGTGTCCACAAAAAATTTCATAGCAAATACCCTCCTAAAATGTGCGGGACAGGCTCGCCTGCCCGCTTCCTTTTTATCTCTAAGTGTATTATAGCGCATATACATGCTGTGTCAAGCAAATTGTTGCAAAAACATGCGTTAATATGCGATTTTTGTTAGAACGCACACAGGGGAGCGCCGAAATACAAATAAAATACCGCAAAAGTAACGCAAAAAATCGCAACAGGTTTTATGGAGCACCTGCCCTGACTATAAAAAATCCAGTCCCTTGTTCCGGTAGTCCACAGCCATTTCGCCGGACACGTCGTTGTCCGTGATTAATGTGGTGAAAGCCTCGATGCCGCACACATGGTATCTGGATACGGTATTCAGCTTAATGGGATTCACCAGGGCAATGACCCTTCGGGAGGACTGAATCAGCTGTCTCTTTATGCTGACCTCGTCCGGGTATGGTATGGTCATGCCATATTCGGGATGGATGGCGTATACGCCCATAAAGCACAGATCCGGGTGGTAGAGAGCTGCCTGGCTGGCGGCGGTTTCCCCCACATTGGTCATGGATTCCTTTAACAGCCGTCCTCCCAGGACGATTACATCCACCTGGTCCTTCATGGAACAGGCGTGGGCAATGGAATAGCTGTTGGTCAGCACGGTGAGCTTAAGGCCGTTAGGAATGTTCTTGGCAAACTGCAGGTTGGTACTGCTGCCGTCAATGGCCACCAGCTGGTCCTTCTCCAGAAAGTCCAGGGCCTTCAGCGCCAGGCGCTGCTTTAATTCCACATCCGTTGTCTCCCGGTCAAAGAAATTGATGACCGGGCGCTCCATGGGAATGGCTCCGCCGAACACACGCTTGACCTGCCCTTTCTGGTCCAGGTCCAGCAAATCGCGGCGGATGGTATCCTCGGATACATTCAGCTCCACGGCCAGCCTGCTGACAACTACCTTGCCGGAGGAGTGAAGCTTATTTAAGATTAATGCCTGCCGTTCTTCTTTTAACATATCATTCCCTGTCCTTTTCTTTTATCCATTTTTTTGCCAGTTCCATCCAGCCCTGACAGTGGGGCGCGAGGCAGTCGCCCGTGCTGTCGGAGACCTCGTCCGTAGCCAGGGACAGTCCGTGGCGTCCGCTGGGGTAGATGTGTATTTCCAGGCTGACGCCTGCCTTTTTCAGGGCCTGGGCCAGCAGCAGGGAATTTTCCACAGGCACGGACTGGTCGGTCCAGGTGTGCCACAGGAAGGTCCTGGGCGTCTGCGGTCCTGCCTGAAGTTCCAGGGAAACCAGTTTCCTGAGCCTGGGGTCGCCGGACCTGTCTCCCAAAAGCTGTTCAAAGGAGCGCTTATGTCCGAATTCTCCGGATGTGATAACCGGATAGCACAGAATCATTCCCGTTGGCTGTATGTCCTCAGGGGCCGCATTCAGGGGGCCATAGAGAAATTCGCGGTTCCACATCATGCCCAGGCAGGCGGCCAGATGGCCTCCCGCGGAGAAACCGCACACAATAATCCGATCTGTGTCAATATTCCATTCCCGGGCATGGCTTTTCACGAAAGCCACGGATTTGGCCAGCTCCATAAGGGCCACGGGAAATGTTTCCGGGGCAACGCTGTAGTGCAGGGAAAAGACCTGGCATCCCGCTGCCAGAAATTCCATGGCCACGGGCTGGTCTTCCCTGGGAGACACAAAACCGTAACCGCCTCCCGCGCACAGGACCACGGCCGGGCGGAGAAGCTCCGGCTTGTGAGGCAGGCGATCTAACAGATAAGCAGTCAGGTCCGCCGGCTTCAGGGATGCCCTTGCATGGCCGCATTCCTGTTCAGTAACCATAATATTAAAATGTTTTATATTCATGTTCTCGCCTTTCCGGAAACAGAGGGTGAAAAATATGCAAAAAGGCTGTTTCCAGTATCATTATACTGAAAACAGCTCATGGGTTCAATCACTTTTGCCGCCTGTTTTATGCCGCTGTATATGTCACTGTTTATGCCGCTGTCTTATGGCTGGCGCCGAAACATGGTCTCAATGTACGCCAGGATAAGGGGAGCGATTCCCTTGGCTTCATTTTCAACCACAGGCTCCCTCATATAGTATTCAAAGGTGCCCTCCCGCATGTCCGTGTTGCCCAGCCCGGCAACCAGGCAGATGCCGCCCAGCTGGAGACTGCCGTCTTTCTCGGAGAGGTATGTGCTGCATATTCCCTCAAATGCCTTTTGGCCGTATTTAAAATAGTCGTCGGGAAGGTAATGGAGGCGTACGCTTTTCATGATGACATAGGCGAATATGGCGGAGCCGGATTCCTCCAGGTAGTTGGGGGCGATACCTCCCCGGTTTACCACCTGGTACCACATGCCGGTGGCCTGGTCCTGGTAGGGAAGCATGGCGTCAATCAGTTCTTTATAGATGGCGTTTAACCGCGCCTTCTGGCAGGTCATGGATTCCGGCATGACTTCCATGGTGTCGATGAGCGCCATGGCATACCAGCCCATGGCCCTGAGCCAGAAGTTCTCCGACAGTCCGGTCACCTTATCGCACCAGAACATCTGGCGTGAATCATCGTAGGCATGGTAATACAGCCCGTTGAGTGGATCCCTCATCCGATCGTATACCTGGAGGAACTGCTGGTATGAATCCTCGCAGTTTTTGCAGCCGTTATACTCTGCCTCGTACTGCATATAGAAGGGCTGGGCCATGTAAAGCCCGTCCAGCCATATCTGGTTGGGATAGATTTTCTTATGCCAGAAGTTTCCTGTGGATGTGCGGGGCTGTTCCTCTAGCTGGCTGTATACAGTATCCATGGCCCTCCTGTATTTTTCTTTTCCGGTCAGCTTGTAAAGGTCGAACAGGGTTTTGCCGGCGTTTACATTATCCAGGTTATACTCCTTTGGATCATAGGATTCAATGGAGCCGTCCTCCCTTACAAAGCGGCCGGTGAAGGCGTCTGCGAAGTTCAGATACCGGCGGTTCCTGGTTATAAGGTAGAGTTCGATAATGGCCTTAATCATGCAGCCGTCAATATAGTTCCAGGTAGATTTTGAACCCTCCCGGATTTTTTCAATGTTCCACACGGGGGCCTCAGGGGTGCTCTGCTCAATCAGCTGGTCGATGTAACGGTCCAGTATTTTCATAATCTTAACTCTCCTTTATACATATATGTACACTGAGCCTGATGTAAGGCGTCTTTGAAAAAATGGAAGTGTAAACGTTTGCAGGAAAAACAATAGTGATTTAGCTCAATTTAATCCGGGAAAAACCCGGAAATCACAGTGCATTATGTCTTTGAATTTCTCTAAATCCATTTTTTTATTCTTGAATCTATCTTAACACAAAAAAAGCGGGAAAAGAATTGGATATATTACACAAAAAAATATAAAAAAACTATACGAATCAAACAATTGACATACGATATAAATAGTGATACTATGGAATCACAAAGAAAAACGATGCATGTTTGCTTAAAATGAACTAAATGTAATTACTTACAAATGGCAGATATGCATAATTTTTAAAGCAATGATGCAAACCTTTGCAAACATCTAAGCAAAGACAAAGAAAAGAGAGGGAAAGAAATGATGAAGAAGAACCTGAAAAAAGCAGTGTCCCTGGCCCTGGCATCTGTAATGGCATTATCACTGACAGCCTGCAAAGGCGGCAGCGGCAGCGGGACCACTACGGCGGCACAGGCAGAAAGCAAGGAAGCAGAGAGCGGATCTGAGGACGTGACCATCAAGTTCTGCTGGTGGGGCGGTGACTCCAGACATGAGGCAACTGAGAAGGCAGTGGACGCATTCATGGCAAAGTATCCTAACATTAAGGTGGAATGCGAATACGGAGCCTGGACCGGATGGGAAGAGAAGCAGTCCCTTGCCATTCAGGGAGGAAATGCGGCTGATGTTATGCAGATTAACTGGAACTGGATTACATCCTACAGCGGCAACGGGACCAACTTTGCAAATCTGGAGGACTACAGCGATGTCCTGGACCTGACCCAGTTTTCCCAGGACAGCCTGGACCAGTGCAAGGCAGACGGCAAGCTGATGGCAGTGCCGGTGGCCCTGACAGGACGTCTGTTCTACTGGAATAAGACCACCTTTGATGAGGTTGGATGTGAGATTCCCACAGATGAAGCTTCCCTCCTGGAGGCGGGCGCTAAGTTTAAGGCTTATAATGAAGACTATTATCCTCTGGCCATGATGGAATATGACAGGGCCATCTTCCTGGTATACTATCTGGAGAGCGTATACGGCAAGCCATGGGTTGAGAACGGGGAGCTTCAGTACACGGCCGAGGAGATTCAGGCAGGCATGGACTTTATGACAAAGCTGGAGGAAGCCCATGTGATTCCCACCATCGCTATCCTTCAGGGCGATATGGCGGATTCCTTAGATAAGAACGCAAAGGTAATCGACGGCAAATATGCAGGCGTATTTGAGTGGGATTCCGCGGTTTCCAAGGTACAGAAGGCAATCGCGGAGAGCACCACAAAGCCGGGCCAGGAGCTGGTTATCGGAGACTTCCTTAAGTTCGGCGATTACGACGGCGGCTTTACCAAGATTTCCATGGCGCTGGCAGTATCCGCAAATTCAGCGCATCCAAAGGAAGCGGCCATGCTGATTAACTACTTATTAAATGATGATGAGGCAATTGAAATCTGCGGTACTGAGCGCGGCATTCCATGCTCCGCGGAGGGTGTAAAGATTCTGGAGGAAAAGGGAATCGGTGATAAGCTGGTAATGGAGGCCAACGCAAAGGTTCTGGCCCATTCCAAATTCCCTCTGGACCCCATGTTTGAGCACAATGACCTGAAGGCCAATCCTGACGGTGTATATTACAAGGTATTTGGAAAGCTGAGCGCAGGCGACATTACTTCCGCCCAAGCAGCGGAGGATTTGATGAAGGGTATTGACGATTGTTATAACTTCTGATTTTCAGATAGGATTCAGGACGGATATTGGTATTGAAATGACAGACAGGGCCGCCGGATATGCCCCGGGCGGCCCGTATCCCGGCCTGCCCCGGGCAGCGGGGGGAGACGGGAAAGGCGCGGCTGATGACAGAAAAAGGCGGTGGCGGAAATAGTATGGATGTTAGGGAAGCAGTAAAGCACAGGGAAAATTACGACAGCATTGTTACATATTTTAAGACTTTGAAAACGCCCGGCATGGACCAGATGGTCCTGCTGATAGATACCATAGAGCGGATGTCCCCGGAAATATACGAGCATTACAGGGCGCTCCAGGACATGTTCCGCATGAGATTAAAGGAAATGCTGGCAGGAGGGAATCCTGGCCCGCGTGAGCAGCTTGCATACATCATCCAAAAGGGGTGCGGCACAGGTACGCTGCTCAGGGAGAAGTATGAGAGCTATTTAGATTAACAGGTTTGGAGGTAACCGTATGAAAAAAAGGAAAGGATTCTGGGCGTTGAATATCGGCCTGCTTTACATTCTGCCATGGCTGGTTGGATTTCTTCTGTTCAAGGTATATCCATTTGCATCTTCGCTGTATTACAGCTTTACCAACTATGATTTGTTCAACGGAATAACAAAGACCGGACTTCTGAACTACGAGAAGATATTTACGGATGAGGATATCATCAGGGCATTTGAGGTGACATTCAAATATGCGATCTTTGATGTGCCCTTAAAGCTGGCGTTTGCCCTCTTTATCGCATATATCCTCAACTTCAAGCTGAAGGGTGTAAATTTTTTCAGGACAGCATATTATATCCCGTCTATCCTGGGCGGTTCCATCGCCATTGCCATTCTCTGGAGGGCTGTGTTCAATACGGATGGACTGATTAACACGGTAATCACATTCTTCGGAGGTCCCAAGATTAACTGGATGGCCGGCGCCAACAGCGCGTTGTTTGTGATTGTGCTTCTGCGTGTCTGGCAGTTTGGTTCCGCAATGGTTATTTTCCTGGCAGCCTTAAAGGGCGTGTCCGAAGACTTGTATGAGGCTGCCTCCATTGACGGCGCAGGCAAGTGGACCCAGTTCTTTAAGATTACGGTACCCCTTATCACACCGGTTATTTTCTATAACCTGATTACCCAGCTCTGCCAGGCATTCCAGGAGTTTAACGCCCCGTTCCTGGTGACAAAGGGCGGGCCAAACGGCGCAACCACCTTGATTTCCATGCTGATTTACAACAATGCATTCCTGCGCCATAAGATGGGAATGGCCAGCGCACAGGCATGGATTCTGTTCCTGATTGTCATGACGCTGACAGCGGTGGCATTTATCAGCCAGAAAAAATGGGTGTATTATTCAGACGAGGAAGGGAGGTAGGGATGTATGACAAGAGAGACAAAACGGAAGGTCAGCACGGCAATCCGCTACACCCTGCTGATTCTGGTGGGATTCATCATGGTATACCCTCTAATCTGGATGGTTGGGGCCACCTTTAAGACCAACTCCGAAATATTTACCAGCGCATGGTTTCTGCCTAAGAACCCTGTGTTCGACGGGTACAGCAATGCCTTTAAGAGCTATGGAGGCAAGATATCCCTGATTACCTCCCTGATTAATACATATAAAATTGTGCTTCCCAAGGTGATTTTCACCGTGGTGTCCGCCACCATCGCGGCCTATGGATTCGGGCGGTTTGACTTTAAGGGAAAGAAAATTTTCTTTGCTATGCTGATGTCCACCCTGTTTCTTCCTCAGGTGGTTCTCAATGCGCCCCAGTACATCATGTTTAACAAATGGAAATGGGTCAACACCTATCTTCCTCTGATTGTACCTTCCCTGTTCGCGGCGGATACCTATTTCGTATTTATGCTGATTCAGTTCCTCAGGGGAGTGCCAAAGGAGCTGGAGGAAGCCGCCAAGATTGACGGCTGCAACACATTAAAGACACTGTGGTACGTGATTGTTCCTATGCTGAAGCCGTCTCTGGTGTCCTGCGCCCTGTTCCAGTTCATGTGGACCAACAATGATTTTCAGGGGCCGCTGATTTACATTGCGGATATGCAGAAATATACGAACTCCGTATACCTGCGCATGTCCATGGACGGAGATGTGGGCTTCCAGTGGAACCGTATCCTGGCCATGTCCCTGATTTCCATTGTACCATCGCTGATTGTATTCTTCTGCGCACAGGATTCTTTCATTGACGGTATTGCGGCAGGCGGTGTTAAGGGTTAAAATATAAAAAGGCCAGGGTCAGCCTGGATGGGAATGGGGGCTCTCCTGGGAGGGGCCCCATTCTTGAATTGATATTGCGGCCATAGAGGGTCAGAAAAGAAAAGAGGTATAATACCATGGATTTAAAGGTGATTTATAAAAATGCGCGCTGCGCCGTACTGGAGATAGAGGACGGAGGCACATATGAAACCAGCCGGATGTACCGCATTTATCTGAATGGGGAATTCATCCGGGAAACAGGAAAAGCTGTCACAAGTATTTATAATCTGAAACCGGATACCGGCTATCAGGTGGAGGCCAGAAGCGGAGATGGCCTTGTGTTTAAGACCTCCTTTGCCACGGACAGTGAATACGTGACATTGGATGTGCGTGATTTTGGGGCAAAGGGAGACGGAATTCAGGATGACACCCTGTTTATCCAGGCTGCCATTATGGCCTGCCCTGAAAAGAGCCGGGTCCTGATTCCGGCCGGGACCTACCGGATAGTGTCCCTGTTTTTAAAGGATAATGTGAACATTGAGCTGGCTGAGGGGGCGGTGCTGTCCGCGTATACGGACCGGACCCGTTTTCCTGTGTTTCAGGGCATGATCCAGAGCTATGACGAGCAGGGCGAATACAATCTGGGCACATGGGAGGGCAATCCGCTGCCCATGTTTACCGGCATCATAACTGGCGTGAACGTGAAGGAAGCCGTTATCTACGGACAGGGAATCATAGACGGGAACGCGGGGACAGGTGAGGGGAACTGGTGGCATGAGCCCAAGGTGATACACACGGCCTGCCGCCCCAGGATGATTTTCCTGGAGAGGTGCCGGCAGGTGACGGTTCAGGGAATCACAGTGAGGAACAGTCCCAGCTGGAACATCCATCCCTATTTTTCCGACCACTTAAGATTCTTTGACCTTAAGGTGCTGAGTCCCAAGGATTCGCCCAACACGGACGGACTGGACCCGGAATCCTGCAAGGATGTGGAGATTGCCGGCGTCTGCTTCTCTGTGGGAGATGACTGCATCGCCGTAAAGTCGGGAAAAATCTATATGGGTTCCACCTATAAATGTCCGTCAAAGAACATTTCCATCCGAAGATGCTGTATGCGGGACGGCCATGGATCTGTTACCATCGGAAGCGAGATGGCGGGCGGGGTAAAGGACCTGACTGTCAAGGACTGTATGTTCCTGCACACGGACAGAGGACTGCGCATCAAGACGCGCAGGGGCAGAGGAAAGGATGCCGTGGTGGACAAAATTGTCTTTGAACACATCCGCATGGACCATGTGATGACCCCCTTTGTCATCAACTGTTTCTATTTTTGTGACCCGGACGGACACAGCGAGTATGTGCGCACAAAGGAAGCGCTTCCGGTGGATGACAAAACGCCTTTTATCAAGAGCCTGTGTTTTAGGGATATAGAGGCGGAGAACTGCCATGTGGCGGCTGCCTACATGTATGGTCTTCCGGAACAGCGGATTGGACGGGTGGAGATGGAGCGTGTCCGCGTCAGCTATGCTGCGTCTGCCAGGGAAGGGCAGCCCGCCATGATGGATGGCTGTGACTCCCATATATGCCGCATGGGAATCTACGCCAATCAGATTGAGGAGCTGGTTCTCAAGGACGTGAAGGTGGAGGGACAGGACGGTCCGGCCGTCATCACGGAAAATATCGGCTGTGTCTGCGGAAGCATTTGACAGAAGGCGGAAAACGAGTTAGATTGTATTCGTACGCCTGAACGGAAATGATATGTAAACGCTTGTGGGGGATTGCAAAGAGGGGGATATTATGGCAGTGACGATAAAGGATATCGCGAAAAGGGCAGGGGTTTCCTATTCCACGGTATCCAGGGCCTTAAACGGCATAGGAGTGGAGAACACGGAAAGCAGGAAGAATATACTGCGCCTGGCCCAGGAGATGGGGTATGTGCCAAACCAGGCGGCCATCAACCTGAAGAAGTCCAGATCCTATGTAATAGGGCTGTATTTCTCTACCATCAGTAAGATGACATCGCCGTTTGTGCTCCACGACGTGCTGACAGGGGTTTACAGTGTTGCGGGAAGCAAGTATAATGTAGTGGTTAAAGGTATTGATATGCACGAACCCGGAACACTGAATCCCAGCTATTTTGACGGAATCATCGTATTGTCCCAGCGAAGCGAGGACATGGAGTTTATGAATGAGGTCCTGGACAAAAAGATTCCCATGGCAGTCATCTGCCGGGCCGTGGACGTGGACGCGCCCAATGTGACCACGGATGAGGCCCTTGCCATGGAACGGGCCATGGACTATCTGCTGGAGAACGGACACCGGAACATCGGCATCATAGAAGGAAATCCGGGACTGGATTCCAGTCGGCTGCGCCGCAGGGGATGGAGGACGTCCATGACCAGCCACGGACTGGATCCGGATGCCCTTCCCGTCATCAGCGGCAATTACCGGTATGCCAGCGGATATACCGCGGCAAAACAGCTTCTCGCCTTCCGGCCCACGGCCCTGCTGTGCTTTAACGATGAGATGGCTTTTGGAGCCAGGACAGCCATTGTGGAGGCCGGTCTTAAGGTACCGGACGATGTTTCCCTGGTGGGCTTTGACAACTGGGATATGTCAGGCTATTCGGATATGCATTTGACCACAGTGGAGCGCAACATGGGTGAGATTGCCAAAGAGGGAGCCAGGGTGCTGCTCAGGCGCCTGGATGAGGGAATCATCGACAACCGGAGGATTTACCTGAACAATAAGCTGATTATCAGGGATACGGTTAAGAATCTGAATGTGGAAGAGAGGAAACCATCATGAAAAAGTTAGAAGAGTATGTAAGAAGCATACCGGATTTTCCGGAGCCTGGAATCATATTCCGGGATGTGACCAGCATCCTGCAGGACGCGGACGGGCTTCACATGGCAGTGGACAGTCTGATTGACATGGTGAAGGACCTGGATTACGACCTGGTGATAGGTCCGGAATCAAGGGGATTTATCTTTGGAGTGCCGGTGGCCTATGCACAGCACAAGGGATTTGTGCCTGTGCGCAAAAAGGGAAAGCTTCCCTGCGAGACCATTGCCATGGAATATGATCTGGAATACGGACAGGCAACCATTGAAATGCACAAGGATGCCATCCGTCCGGGCCAGAAGGTAATCATTGTGGACGACCTGATCGCCACGGGAGGCACCACCGAGGCGATTGTGAAGCTGATTGAGCAGCTGGGCGGACAGGTGGTAAAGATCTGCTTTGTCATGGAGCTGAAAGGGCTGAACGGGCGGGAGCATCTGAAGGGATATGATGTGGATTCCGCGATTATTTATGAAGGCAAGTAGGAAAATGAAACAGATTTGGTTACAGAAAGGCCCCGTTAGAATAAAAATGGGCCTTTTTGTTATGTCCGGAGGGAATCCGAGAGCATGAAGGACCTGATAAACCGGGCGGACAGAGCCATGTACGGGGTGAAGCGCACAGAGAAAACGGGATTGCCGTCTATGACAAGTCTGACGAGGCAGGGCCGGTATAGAGCGTGTCAAAAGACCGCCTTCCGGCCCGGCCCCGCTTTTTTCCAAGCGCCCCTTGCTTTTTTACATAAAAAAAATTATAATGTATCTTGACTATCCATAGGAAAAGGTGACCGAACATATGGCAAATGAGGGAACAAAAGAAAAACTGGATATCGAATTGGAAGCGCCGGCCGACTTTACCAGCCCTGAAGTGCTGTATCAGGACTTGATTAATACAATTCGTAAATATCATCCGTCGGATGATATCACCATGATCGAAAAGGCTTACAGGATTGCGGACGAGGCCCATAAGGAACAGAAGCGCAAATCCGGGGAGCCCTATATCATCCATCCGCTCTGCGTGGCCATTATACTGGCCGATTTGGAGATGGATAAGGAGACCATTGCGGCAGGGCTTCTTCATGATGTGGTGGAGGATACCATCATGACCCTGGAGCAGCTGACCAAGGAGTTTGGCTCCGAGGTTTCCTTCCTGGTGGACGGTGTCACCAAGCTGACACAGTTAAACTGGGATAAGGACAAGGTGGAAATCCAGGCAGACAACCTGCGCAAGATGTTTTTGGCCATGGCAAAGGACATCCGCGTCATTATCATCAAGCTGGCGGACCGTCTCCACAATATGAGGACCGGTCAGTACTGGAAGCCGGAGAAGCAAAAGGAAAAAGCCAGGGAAACCATGGAGATCTATGCTCCCATCGCTGACAGACTGGGTATTTCCAAGATTAAGATTGAACTGGACGATCTGTCCCTTAAGTTCCTTCAGCCGGATGTATATTACGACCTGGTGGAGAAGGTGGCCCTCCGCAAGGATACAAGGGAGGCCTTTGTCCGGGAAATCGTGGACGAAGTCAAGAACCACATGGAGGATGCGGGCATTGAGGCCACGGTGGGCGGACGTGTGAAGCATTTCTTCAGTATCTATAAAAAGATGGTGAACCAGAACAAGACTCTGGACCAGATATATGATTTGTTCGCAGTGCGCATCATGGTGGAGACCGTGAAGGACTGCTATGCTGCCCTGGGTGTCATCCATGAGATGTATAAGCCCATTCCGGGCCGTTTTAAAGACTATATAGCCATGCCAAAACAGAATATGTACCAGTCCCTGCACACCACCCTGATTGGAAGCAACGGGCAGCCTTTTGAGATACAGATCCGCACCTATGAGATGCACAGGACAGCGGAATACGGTATCGCCGCCCACTGGAAATATAAGGAGAGCGGAAGCGGACAGGTGGCTGCGGGAAGCGCGGAGGCAAAGCTCAGCTGGCTGCGCCAGATTCTGGAGTGGCAGAGGGATACGGACGATTCCAAGGAATTCCTGAGTATGGTCAAGGGGGATTTGGATCTGTTCTCCGACAGTGTGTACTGCTTTACACCGTCAGGGGATGTAAAGACCCTGCCCAGCGGTTCCACTCCCATTGACTTTGCATATTGTATACACAGCGCGGTGGGAAATAAGATGGTGGGAGCCAGGGTCAACGGCAAGCTGGTGCCCATCGAATATGTGATTCAAAACGGCGACCAGCTGGAAATCATCACATCCCAGAATTCCAAGGGACCCAGCCGGGACTGGCTGGGCATTGTGAAGAGTACCCAGGCCAAGAATAAGATTAACCAGTGGTTCAAGAGCCAGATGAAGGAAGACAACATCGTCAGGGGCCGGGACCAGATTGAACGCTACTGTAAGGCAAAGGGCATTAATTGGTCTGAAATCGGCAAGCCTGAGTTCATGGAAAAGGTTATGAACCGGTATGCCTATAAGGATTGGGATTCCGTTCTGGCATCCATTGGACACGGGGGCCTGAAAGAGGGCCAGGTCATCAATAAGATGCTGGAGGAGCGGGAGAAGAAGTTAAAGAGGGAGATTACGGATGCGGATGTGCTCAGCGGAATTGCCGACACAGCGGGAAGGTCCGGTGAGGCCAGCGTCCGCAGATCAAAGAGCGGCATCATGGTCAAGGGAATCCATGACCTGGCGGTCCGCTTCTCCAAGTGCTGCAACCCGGTGCCGGGGGACGAAATCGTAGGATTTGTCACCAGGGGCCGGGGCGTATCCATCCACCGCACGGACTGCGTGAACATCATCAACCTGCCGGAGGATGAACGCAGCAGGATGATTGACGCAGAATGGCAGATGGCGGAGGGAGCCGGCAGCAATGAGCAGTACTCCACGGAAATCAAGATATTTGCCAATAACCGGATTGGTATGTTTGCAGATATATCCAAGGTCTTTACGGAAAAGCAGATTGACATTACTTCCATGAATGTAAGGACCAGCAAGCAGGGCAAGGCCACCATCATCATGACATTTGACATTCATGGGACCGATGAGCTGAACCGGCTGACCGATAAGATACGCCAGATTGAGGGCGTTCTGGATATAGAGAGAACAACAGGATAGATGTGATGAAAGGGGAAGGAAATGAGCGATATTAGGATTAAGACATGTGTACTGGGACAGGTGAGTACCAACTGTTATCTGGTTTATGATGAGCAGGCCAAGGAGGGGGTGGTCATTGACCCGGCTGACAACGCTCCCTATATTCTGAATATGTGCAGCGAGCTGGGAATCAATCTCACGGCAGTCCTGCTGACCCACGGCCATTTTGACCATATCATGGCTGTGCCGGATGTGCTCAGGGCATTCCGGGTAAAGGTCTATGCATATGAGACAGAGGAAAATATGCTGGCCGATACAAAGCTTAATATGACCGGAGGATTCAGAGGCCCGCAGACCAGCCTTCATGCGGATGTGCTTCTCCATGACGGACAGGAGCTGGAGCTTTTGGGAACCAGGTGGAAGGTGCTGTTCACACCGGGACATACCGCAGGCTCCTGCTGCTTCTATCTGCCGGATGAGGGCATTGTCTTTGCAGGCGATACCCTGTTTTGCGGTTCCTATGGCAGGACAGACCTGCCCACAGGGAATACGATTCGTATTGTCAGCTCCATTGTGGACGTACTGTTTAAACTGCCGGATGATACCATGGTGTATACAGGACACGGAGCTCCCACCACCATCGGGTTTGAGAAGAAGGGGAATCCCGTGCTTACGGTAAGAGACAACATCCTCCGGGTAAAAGGCCCGGATGCCTTCAAACAGGAATAAAAGAAGGCTTTATTATAGAAAGCAGGTTTTGTATGATTGGACTTTTAATACAGGATAACCGGTACGAACAGGACATCAGAGAACTTCTGATGTCCTTTTATCCAGGTGAGGCTTATGCCCATGAGGTAAAAGACGGGGTGGACTTTTACGTGGAGACACGGCTGGGAGATGGCACGGTTTCCGTCTGTATATGGGAAAATGGAGCCGCCTCAGAGGACTTAAGCGGGAACGGGACCGGGCTGGAGCCGGGAAAAGATCAGGCCCCATCACGGCCGGAGGGGTTAAAGGGCTGGAAGTTATCGGATTCCCGCACCCGTCCCTCGGACCTTTCGGACCATTCCGCCACCAAGAATGTCATAAAGAAAATGTTTTACCTCATGCTGGCGGCGCGCACGGGCAAGGAAATGCCCTGGGGTTCCCTCACCGGCATCCGCCCCACCAAGATAGCCCTTACCAGGCTGGAGGAAGGCTGGAAGGAGGAGGATATCCGTTCTTTTATGAAGGAGACCTACCTTGCCAGCGATGATAAGATAGATTTGAGCATTGAGATTGCCGCCAGGGAGAAAAAACTTCTGGAACCATTGGACTATGAGCGGGGCTACAGCCTGTATGTGGGGATACCATTCTGCCCCACCACCTGTCTGTACTGTTCCTTTACCTCCTATCCCATTGAAAAATGGAGGGGGCGTACAGGTCTTTATCTGGAGGCGTTGTTTAAGGAGCTGGAATATACGGCCCGGAAGATGGAGGGAAGGCCCCTGGACACGGTCTATTTCGGCGGAGGCACCCCCACGTCCCTTCCCGCGGAGGATTTGGAAGCCCTTTTAAGCAGGCTGGAGCAGCTCTTTGACCTGAGCCGCGTGCTGGAGTTTACAGTGGAGGCCGGAAGGCCGGACAGCATTACCCCGGACAAGCTTAAGGTGCTGAGAGACCACGGCATTACCCGTATTTCCATTAATCCCCAGACCATGAACCAGAAAACCCTGGACCTCATTGGGCGCCACCACACCGTGGAGATGGTGAAGGAGCGTTTTTACATGGCCCGGGAGCTGGGATTTGACAACATCAACATGGATCTGATTATGGGGCTTCCAGAGGAGAATATGGATGATGTGCGGCGCACATTGGAGGAGGTACGGGCTCTAGGCCCGGATTCCCTTACGGTCCATTCCCTGGCCATCAAGAGGGCGGCCAGGCTCAACATGTTCAGGGAGGAGTACGGCGGGCTGAAGATTCAGAACACCCCGGAGATGATCGAGCTCAGCGCTGCCTGCGCCCGTGAGATGGGTATGGAGCCCTATTATCTGTACCGCCAGAAAAACATGGCCGGTAATTTTGAGAATGTAGGGTACTCCCTGCCCGGCAAAGCCTGTATCTACAACATCCTTATCATGGAGGAGATGCAGACCATAGCTGCCTGCGGCGCGGGAACCACCACCAAGGTGGTATTTCCTTCTGAGAACCGCAGGGAACGCTGCGAGAATGTAAAGGAAGTGGAGCAGTACATCAGCAGGATTGACGAGATGATACAGCGCAAGGAGCGCATCCTTTAACTGTAAGCCCGCGGCGGCGCGGACTCACAGGGAGGAAAAAATCATTGAAAACACTTGCAAAATCATAAAAGATGCTTAAAATAAAGATATTGAAGAAAAATCAGGATTGGAGAACGCGTATGGCATTAGCAAAGAAGCCGGTCACCGGCATGAGAGATATCACGCCTGCTGAGATGCAGATTCGTGAGTACGTGATGAATCAAATCAAAGAGACCTATAAAAGCTTTGGATTTACCCAGATAGAGACACCCTGCGTAGAGCACATCGGGAACCTGACCAGCAAACAGGGCGGAGATAATGAGAAGCTGATTTTCAAGATACTGAAAAGAGGGGACAAGCTTAACCTGGAAGGGGCAAAGGAAGAGAATGACCTGGTGGACAGCGGCCTGCGCTATGACCTGACCCTCCCCCTTTCCCGCTATTACGCCAACAATGCAGCCAACCTGCCAAGTCCCTTCAAGGCGCTTCAGATGGGAAGCGTGTGGCGCGCGGACCGCCCCCAGAAGGGCCGTTTCCGCCAGTTTGTACAGTGTGACATCGATATTCTGGGAGATGCCACCAGCCTGGCTGAAATTGAGCTGATTCTGGCCACCACCACTGCCCTTGGAAGAATCTGCCCGGACAACGGCTTTACTGTCCGTATCAATGACAGGGGCATCCTGCGGGGCATGGCCCTGTACTGCGGTTTTCCGGAGGGGTCCATGGACCAGGTGTTCATTACCCTGGATAAGATGGATAAAATTGGGTATGAAGGCGTGGAGAAGGAGCTTCTGGAATCCGGCTATTGTCCGGAGTGCGTAAGCAAATATCTGGACATGCTTAAGAACGTGACAAAGGATTCAGCCGGGGTAAGGGCTCTGGGACTGATGCTCTCAGAGGTGATGCCCGCCAATGTAAGCGAGGGCCTGGCCCACATCATGGACACGGTGGCTGAGGTGGCTGAGGCTGACTTCGGCCTGGAGTTCGACCCCACGCTGGTCAGGGGCATGTCATATTATACAGGGACTATTTTCGAGGTCTCCATGGAGGGCTTTGGCGGTTCCGTGGCAGGCGGCGGCCGCTACGATAAGATGATTGGAAAGTTTACAGGCATGGAGACACCGGCCTGCGGATTCTCCATAGGCTTTGAGCGCATTGTAACCATCCTTATGGACAATGGCTTTACCGTGCCCGGCGCTTCTGCCAGTAAGGCGTTTCTCTTTGAGAAGGGCGTGGACAGCGCCAGGCTGGCAGCTGTAATCCGCGAGGCCATGGAAGAGAGAAAGAAGGGCGTACGGGTTCTGGTTGCCCAGATGAATAAGAACAAGAAGTTCCAGAAGGAACAGCTGGGTAGGGAAGGGTATACGGAGTTTAAGGAATTTTATAAGGAAAGCCTGAAGAATTAAGGAAAATAAAGGAGATAAGACAATGGCAGAATCAATGGTTGGGTTAAAGCGTACCCATAGATGTACGGAAGTGACCACTGCCCACATCGGTCAGGAAGTGACCGTTATGGGATGGGTCCAGAAGAGCAGGAATAAGGGCGGCATCATCTTTGTGGATTTGAGGGACCGCTCCGGCATCCTTCAGATTATATTTGAGGAAAATGACTGCGGCGCAGAGAGCTTTGCAAAGGCGGAAAAGCTGAGGAGCGAGTTCGTAGTTGCCGTTACAGGACGGGTGGAGGCCCGCTCCGGCGCGGTAAATACCAATCTGGCCACAGGAGCCATAGAAATCAGGGCCAATTCCATGCGCATTCTTTCCGAGTCCGAGACGCCTCCCTTCCCCATTGAGGAGAACAGCAAGACAAAGGAAGAGCTGCGCCTGAAATACCGTTTCCTGGATTTGAGAAGACCGGATATCCAGAGAAATCTTATGATTAGGAGCCGGGTGGCTACCCTGACCAGAGCTTTTCTGGCATCTGAGGGATTCCTTGAGATTGAGACTCCCACCCTGATTAAGAGTACGCCTGAGGGGGCCAGGGATTATCTGGTACCCAGCCGCGTGCATCCTGGTTCCTTCTACGCCCTGCCCCAGTCACCGCAGCTGTTCAAGCAGCTTCTCATGTGTTCCGGTTATGACCGCTATTTCCAGCTGGCCCGCTGCTACCGCGATGAGGACCTGAGGGCAGACCGTCAGCCTGAATTCACACAGATTGACATGGAGCTGTCCTTTGTGGATGTGGACGATGTGCTGGATGTAAATGAGCGCCTGTTAAAGAAGCTGTTTAAGGAAATCTGCAATTTTGATGTGCAGCTGCCCATTCCCCGCATGACCTGGCAGGAGGCCATGGACCGCTTTGGCTCTGATAAGCCGGACCTGCGTTTTGGTATGGAGCTTAAGAATGTTTCGGAGGCGGTTAAGGGCTGTGAGTTCGCGGTGTTTAAGGGCGCCCTGGAAAATGGCGGCAGCGTCCGCGGCATTAATGCCCGGGGACAGGGACATATGCCCCGTAAAAAGATAGACGCTCTGGTGGAGTATGCCAAGGGCTTTGGCGCCAAGGGACTTGCCTATGTGGCAATCAGCGAGGACGGCACCTTCAAGTCCTCCTTTGCAAAGTTCATGAAGGATGAGGAAATGAATGCCCTGATTAAGGTCATGGACGGAAAGCCGGGCGACCTGCTGCTGTTTGCCGCTGACCGGGATAAGGTGGTATTTGATGTCCTGGGCAACCTGCGTCTGGAACTGGCCAGACAGCTGGATTTGCTTAAGAAGGATGACTTTAAGTTCCTGTGGGTGACAGAGTTCCCGCTTCTGGAATATTCAGAGGAAGAGGACCGTTACGTGGCCATGCACCATCCGTTCACCATGCCCATGGATGAAGATTTACAGTATATTGATACGGATCCCGGCAGGGTTCGCGCCAAGGCTTATGATATCGTCCTGAACGGCGTGGAGATGGGAGGCGGTTCCGTGCGTATCCACCAGGCCGATATCCAGTCCAAGATGTTTGAAGTGCTGGGCTTTACGCCTGAGAGAGCCAAGGAGCAGTTCGGCTTTCTTCTGGAGGCATTTAAGTATGGTGTTCCGCCCCACGCAGGCCTGGCATACGGCCTTGACCGCGTGGTGATGTTAATGGTGGGAGCTGACAGTATCCGCGACGTTATCGCGTTCCCTAAGGTGAAGGATGCTTCCTGTCTGATGACGGAGGCGCCTGGACAGGTGGATGAGAAACAGCTGGAGGAGCTGCATATTGCGGTTGCGGCTGAGGAAGAGCAGTATCATATATAGGATTATCAGACGGAGCTGGTCCCATGGGGCCGGCTCCTTTTATAGGTGCGCCCGGCGGGCGCACGTTCTAACGGGTGAAAGTCCCTGACCCGCCCGGCAGTGGGAAGGGTGCAGCCAATGGCAAGGGCGTCATCGTG
>OWIH01000087.1_pt1 | contig 56118 bp, 56 predicted proteins | sample 1732891 | NCBI WGS metagenome assembly OWIH01 (sample SAMN05065765, study PRJEB22554) | human gut metagenome | biome: ENVO:2100002; feature: ENVO:00000062; material: ENVO:00002003 | host: Homo sapiens | place: USA
TACCCTCCTTTGGCAGAATCATTAGTTTACATAACTTTATTTCAGCAAGGACTTTGGTAAGTAGGTAAGCCCCTTACAGGGCTTACCCCTCTCAGAACCGGACATGCAGCTTTCCCGCATCCGGCTCCCTGCAAAGCTAATACATCTACAGTTATCCGTATATACTGACATAAATACGTGGCCGCACAAGCGGGAACTGTCTCATTAGTTCCTTATATCCTTCCTTCGTATAGCTCCTTCTCTGACTTCTTCTGTTCAGCCAGTAGAATAACCTAAACCATACCACATTATTGAATGAGTTCAGGCTTCTTGAATTGTCAGTAATTCCGTAATAATGATAATAACCAGTCAGTACTTCATTTAGTTTCTTTACTATCCTGTTTATCTCCAGAAACCTCATGTCTCTTATCATGGCGTTTATTTCCCTGCTTTTCTTTGCAAGCTTTTTCTTACTGGTTTTCCTCTTTACTCTGAACTTTCCCGTCCTGCCATGCGAACAGTAATGCGTGAATCCCAGGAATGTGAACGTCTCCGGCCTCCCTTTTCCCCGGTCTTTCCGGTTACTTTCTGCGAATCGGCCAAATTCAATCAACCTTGTCTTGCTTTCCTCCAATTCTAGTCCAAAGTACTTCATTCTGCGCTTTAAGTGTTCATAAAATATTTCTGCATCTGATTTATATTGGAAGCATCCCACAAAATCATCCGCATAGACTACCAGCCCCGCATATCCTCTCATCACTGGCTGTACTTTCTCCCTGAACCACCATATCAGCACATAGTGCATATATATATTGGCTATGACCGGGGAGCAGTCCGAGCCTTGGCCTGCCCCTTCTTCTGTCTCCTCATATCTGAAATCTCTCATGATTCCCGCTTTCAGCATCCGTCTTACCAGTCTGATAATGGTCGGGTCTTTTATCCGCGATTCTATGAACTTTACTATCCATTCATGGTCTAAATGGTCGAAAAACCCTTTAATGTCTGCGTCCAGCACCCAATTCGTCTTTTCCCTTTCCAGCATCCCATTCAGTCTCCTTAATGCCATGTGGCAGTTCCTTCCTGGGCGGAATCCCATCATTTCTTCGTAGAAATGGGGCTCGAACACTGCTTCCAGTATTCGCCTTAGCGCTTCCTGTACTAACTTATCCTCATAGCAGGATATACTGAGCGGGCGGGTCTTTCCATTTTCTTTTGGTATTTCCACCCGTTTTGCCGGTTTGGGCTTGTATGCCTTCTTCTTCATTTTCCTGATTAATTCATCTAAGTTTTCTTCCAAATTTACTTCGTAGTCCTCTTTGGTAATTCCATCAATTCCTACCGCTTTCTTTCCATCCATCTCCTTGTGGCATTCTTTCAGTAACTCTTTATTAATCAGATGCCCTATGGACGTAAATACCATTTCCGGATGTTCGCTTGACAACTGTGATATTCTCGCCAATTTCGTTTCCATAATTTCTCCTGTCTCTGCGTACAGATTATGTTTCCTCTTTGATATGACTTTGCATGGCTGACCTGCGAGGACAGGTCTCTCTCGACTTCCACCGCTTTTTTTTGCTGTGTACTATTCGGCCATCCGACTTCTGCCGGCCATTTACGGTTCTCCTTTCTACCGTTGTTCCGTATACCGGGCTTACGCAACCTGCCCGGAGCCTGGCAGACCTCCCCAGTTGACTTAAAATCCTTGATTACATGACCAGCCTTAAAACCCCGGGGAAGCAGCTGCATTCTCGCTCTTAACGACTACAGCTGTGTTGCTTTCAGTGTATAGGAGCACTTCTGCCTTCCCAATTTCATTTTAATATCGAAGCTATATACGGCTATGCCCTGCAATCCCGCTGTCTACGCTTAGCAGGCAACATCGCTGCTGTCCACCCAAGACTCGCTTGATGCGGTATAGCTTGTACCTTACACCGTGGGACTCTCACCCACTAAATTTCAAGCCCTTAGCTGGGCGCACCCTATAATACAAAAAAGCAGGAAACCGTTTTGTGATTTCCTGCTCGGTGGGGCGGTGGGTATTCAGTTGTTAATGCGTTCTACTGCGTAACATACAATCAAAACCGTATATACGGACAAGACGGGCGTGGTGGTTATTCAATAGCTGCCGTGTCCCGTCTTTTTTGCTACCTGATATACTTTCTATTTTTCGTCCGCACGAAGAAGCTCAAATATCTTTTCTATCCATTCTTGCATGATTTCATTCTGTTCGGGTAAATAGCCCATGATGATATATTCCATGTAAGTCATAGCAGTACCCATAATTGCATATCGAGTAGAACTACTTTTCTGTTCTTGGTAAGTGTCCGCAAACTCCAAAGCTCTTTTGTTTGTGGTTTTCCATACTCTTATACGATTTTCTTCTGGCAGCTCATGTTCCCTCAATATTTGCAAAATATTAGCCGCTTTTTGCTTATCGCCGTTCATATTCAGAATGGCAATTTGCATACAGCGAAGCGATTTTATATAACTCCATAGTGTATAGTCACCATTAAATTCCACATGGTTATAGATACTGCATACTTCATAGCATAAATCGTTAAGGAAAGAATCGAAGGTGGTGCAAACGAAAAAGCAGCTTTGATATTTCGATAACTGCCCTTTCGTTTGCATCAGTTTCGATTTTTCCTGGTTGAACAAAGGCGCGTCCGGGTAGCCGTTATATATGGACTTTCAATTTCCCCAGCCTTTTAGCGAAGTATACTGCATATGGATGCATGGCAGCCAGATTCGGCGTCCGGTGTCATGTTTATGGCATCAGAAATAAGCCTCCAAAGGAAGCTTAAAAAATATTCAGTTGCCTTTTTTAACATAGAAGATGCGGTTCTGGCATTGTACAAGGCTGCCCTGCCGGTAAAGGAATGATCCTTCCGCCGCAGGAAGAACACCTGCAGATATCCTTATTGTAAAGCAGCCGGATCATGGCAGGGGCATCCAGATCTTTCAGCCTTGCGATATACTTTCTACAGCCGAGGAGATTCCGGCACAAGGTGATCTTCTTATTCTTGTTCCGGGATGACAGCAGGCCATAGTGGCGTATCCGGACAAAACGCTTCGGCGGGACATGCATCAGAAATCTGCGGATAAACTCCTCACCGGAAACCGTAATCTCCTCCCACTGGCCCTGGTTTTTATAATCTTTTGCAGTAAATGTGACCATAGAATCCGTCATGCATTTGATACGATAATTGCTGATGGCAATCCGGTGTGTGTACCTTCCAAGGTACCTGATGACGGATTCCGCGCCATGGAACGGCTTCTTACAGTAGGGTATCCATTCTTTTTTGTAACAGGTATCCAATAATTCCTGTAAGGCATAATGGTTCCTGTAAGGCTCTGCCGTACCGTGGAATTCGAGTTTTCCATCTTTCCATAGCTGTTTCAGTTCAGCAAGATATTTTCCGCGGAACAGCCGGGAGACCACCCTGACCGGAAGGAAGAAGTCCTCCCCGCTGCCTTTCCAGTGATTTCCTGCATCCAGCCCGCCTCCCAGAACAATGGCATGGATATGGGGATGGAAGTTCATGGCGCTCCCCCAGGTATGCAGAATGCAGATATAGCCGATGTCAGCGCCAAGGTATTTCGGGTCAGCCGCAAGTTCACGCAGGGTATCGGACGCGGCATGGTAAAGCGCTGTATATAAAAGTTTCTGATTGCTGTAGATAACAGGGTTCAGATTTTCCGGCACAGTGAATACCATATGGAAGTATGGCGCGTCCAGCAGATCCTCCCTGCGCGCGTCAACCCATTTTTCTTTCGGGAATTCCTGACACATAGGGCAGCATCTGTCACGGCAGGAATTATAGTGGATGGAAATACAGCCGCAATCCTCACAGACGCTCACATTTACGCCAAAAGCACCGGTCTTGCAGTTCATGATGTGGTAAGCCGCCTTTCTCTGGGCAGGGGAAACATCATGGGAAGATGCATAGGAAGGATAAAAACGGTTAAAAACATCCTGGATTGTGCAGTCAGTGTTCATTCCTCACCGCCTTGCGGACCATCGAACGGGCTGCGGATGCCGAGGAGGGTCTTGTTGCTTACATGGAGGTAGACATCGGTAGAGCGGGGATCCACATGCCCGAGTAGGGACTGGATATATTTGATATCGGTCCCGCTTTCAAACAGGTGGCTGGCAAAACTGTGTCGGCACGCATGGGAAGAGACACGGCGGGTAATACCGGCAAGCCTGGCGCTTTTTTTAAAGAACTGGTTCACACTGGTTATATCCAGGTATCCACCAGTCCAGGAGCTTGGGAAAAGTATCCCCCTGGGCCGGCCGCATTTGTACCAATACTCGGTAAGAAGGTCAAGATTCTTCCGGGAGAGGATGGTATACCTGTCAATCCTGCCTTTGGTTTCACGGACATGGATGGTCATGTTGGTACGGGAAATGTCATCGTAATGGAGATGGACAGCCTCTGAGACGCGTAATCCGGAAGAGTACATCGTCGCAATGATAGCTTTATGCTTCAGGTTTTGGGTGGCCTCAATGATCGCGTTTATCTCATTACGGCTCAGGACGGCGGGAAGGTTCCGTTCCCTTTTCATGGCAGGAACTATGTCATCATCCCAAAGGATCCAGAGCACTTTTTTGTAGAAGAACTTAATTGCTGACCGATAGTGGTTGTGAGTTTCGGGAGACCTGCCTTCCAAACGTTTGGCAGAGAGGAAACTTTCCGCATCGTCAAGTGTAAGCTCAGAGGCGGTTTTCCCAATACAGCGGAGAAAGTAATTGACATTGGCACAGTACAAGTTTATGGTACTTTCCCGCAGGTTCCGTTTTTCCGCTTCATAGCGGATAGATTCAAAAATATCATCGTACATAATAAAACCTCCTGAAATAAGCAGCGTTGATCGTGGCAGCTGCCTGTCAGGAGGGGCATTGGCATCATAATTCCGCTTGCGGAAGACACCAAAAAATGCTATTGTATTCATAGGCAGTGGAGGTTTCCGTATTTGGTTGTTTTGTGTGGTAACTTAACAATACCGTATTGCGGAAGATTTTTCCACTGCTTTTTATTTAGAGGAACGTAAAAACTGCGCCACAGCCTTGGCAGGCCATCGCGTAGCGATTTTGTTCAATCGGAGTTTGTTGTTGAGGAGATATTGAGAATGAAAACTGATCCACAATGATTTCGCCGTTGATCGAAACGAGGTTGCCGCTTGGGAAACACACCGCAAGGCAGGCTTTAAGGAACTGGGTGTGGAGGACGGTTTCCTCCAGATGATGATTACGAAAGAGGATTATCTGAGGGATAATCCGTGAAAGGTGACGCTCAATGCTAAAACTTGTTCGCTTTGATCTGCGCAATCCTGCTGAGTGGGATGAATTCTACAATCTGTTTTCTGCGTATTTGGAAGAAGTATGCGATGATGATGAATACCAGGAAAATATCGCTGATTTACATGACGAAACACTGAATAGTCAAATGATCGAGCAAACACAGCAAGAGCATAACCCATACTTTGTCATGCGTATTGTGCTGAGTGAAGAATGTGTGGGTCTAATCAGCTATTCCTATAATGAAAAGTGCTTTCTTGGGTTCATAAACAACTTCTATGTCTGCCCCGAACAGAGAAGCACAGGCATAGGCTCTACTGTTTACCGCATGGTAGAAACCCACCTGTCGGAGCTTGGTGCAAAGCAAGTTGACCTAATCCCTGTAGGGAAAGCACAGCCATTCTATGTTCGCAATGGATTTGTTCAAACACGCACGACTATCGATGGTGAGCAAGTTTTCGGAAAGAAAATAAAGGAGTAAACCAGAGGTCTTCTGCATATTGCGGCGGCCAACGGCCGCTGGTGCGGAGCTAAACGGTCGGTAATGCTACGCGAATTGCAATATGAGAAAAGCAGTATTCGGGGAGATCTGTTGACAAACGAAAAAGCGGTTTCGGATATTCTAAAGTTCATTGGTAAAACCTTTTAGGTAAGATTAACAAATTCCCGTTTGCGCTAACATAGCATAGCGGTCATGCTCCCACGGCATGACCGCTTTTCTATAACGATTATTCGTCCTCGTCTACTTCATCCTGCGCTTCCTCATTGGCTATATTTCTTGCGGGCGGCTGTGCGCTTGGCTGCACTGTCAATCCGTCCAGTATGCGGCGGCTGTGTTCGGTGGCTACGGTCTTTTCGAGGAAGATTTGAAACTGCTCGTCTGTCAGGGATATGCTTTCGGGCAGCATACTTTCAAAAAGCCCCATGCGCTTGCAAAGGCGTTTCGTCCTGTCCTTGCGTTCCTGCTGTTTCTTCTCCTGGATCAGCTTCTTTCTCTGGTTTTCAAGCTGCGTCATTTGTAATTCGATGGCGGCGATTTTCTCCGCTTTGGTCTTTGCCATGTGTTTTTCTCCTTTCTGATTTTGGGTGGATAGGAAGGGATGGGAAGGGAATGGAGACAAAAAGCTGTCGGTTATTTACTCTGCCTGTTCAGAGCGAATGACCTTTAACAGCTTGTCTTGAAAGGTGTCCTTGCTGTCGTGGTCGAAATAAAGCTCGGTGACAAAGGTTTTCTCTCCGTTCTTCTTTGTCAGAATGCCGTCCGGCTTTCGGGGCGGGGTCTGTTCCTTTTCGGTCTGTACTTCGGTTTTATCTGTCATTGAATGCCTCCTTTTGTATTGATAGAAAAAAGAGATTTCCTGTGGTTAGGAAACCTCTTTTTGATGTTGGGTATTCAGTTTTGGGTTGTGGCTTGCAGTTTCTTCCTTGCCCTGTACTCCCTCGCTTTCATTCGCTCATATTCGCGGCACCTTTCAAGGTTTTTCGCGCGGTATTGCTTGTAGTACGCACGGAAGTAGGCTCGCATTTTCTCTCGCCTGGCTGCCTCGATTTCTTCCCTTATGCGTTGGCAATCCTGCTCCGTAAGCTCTAACTGTTCGGTCAGTTCGTTTTCAAATCTGCCGATATAGTTGAAATAGACTTCCACACGATGGACAGCGTATCTTGCTCCCTTTACATCACGCTCATGCACAAGGATTTTGCTGATAAACTCGTTTAGGATGGCGGGGGTAAGGGTGGAAAAAGCGGCATAGCGTTCCGCCAGCTTCACAAACTTCTGTGCCCGTCCGTCTGCATTTTCAAAAGCGGATAGCTGCTCTTTGATTTCTGCAAGCTCCGCTTTCAGCGTGTAGTATTCTTCGGAATACTTCTGCGACATCTGCTCATAGCGGTCTTGCTCAATCCTGCCGAGGGCAATATCCTCATAGAGCTTATTCAGTACCTTGTCGATCTGTTCAAGCCTTGACGTGATCTGCGGTATGCGCTTTTGCTGTTTCTTCACCTTGTCCGTCTGCTGCATGGAAAGGCTCTTTTTGACCAATGCCTCAAAGTCCGCCTTGTTGCTGATAGAGTAATCCGCGATTTTCCGCAGCACGTCCGCGACGGTCTGCATGAGTAAATCGGCGTCGATGTTGTGCGGGGAATGGCACTTTGGATTCCTGCCTTTGCCTTTGCGGTATTCGCTGCAAAATGCAATGTGCCGCTTGCCGCCGTTCCTGTAATCAATGCGGATGTGCATTTTCGCTCCGCAATCCTTACAGAAAAGCAAGCCCGACAAGGGGTGGATTTCTCCGTCCCCGTTTGGCCTTTTGACAGGCGCGTTTTCCAATATGCGCTGCACGTTTTCAAATATCTGCCACTGGCTTTTGTCTACATAGTGGTTTCGTTTATCCCTGTAATGCTTCGCGGTCTTGAAGTTCACCACATCGCCGCAATACTCCTGCCTTGTGAGAATGCGGGTCAAGGTCGCCTTGTTCCAGTTGTAGCGGTTTTCCTCGTTCAGATTTCGGCTTTTCGATGTTCCTCTGTTGTGCTCTTTCAAATAAAAGGTGGGCGTAAAAACTTCCTCGTTTTTCAGATATACGGCGATCTGATTTCGGTTTTTGCCCTCCATGAAAAGGCTGAAAATCAAGCGGACAACGGCGGCGGCTTCCTCGTCGATAATCCAAAAATCCTTGTTGTCGGGGTCTTTCATATAGCCGTAAGGGGCTTCGGTAGCGATTGGCTTTCCGCTTGCACCTTTGGTCTTGATACCCGTTTTTACTTTCTTGCTGATGTCCTTTGCGTACCACTCCGACATGATATTGATAAACGGCGCAAACTCCAATGTGTCGGGCTTCTCGCTGTCTATGCCGTTGTTGACGGCGATAAAGCGCACCCTGTTTCTGCGGAAGATTTCCATAGCGTTTCCAACCTGGAGATAATCACGTCCCCAGCGGGTCATGTCTTTCATAACGACAATACCGATTTTGCCGCTTTCCACATCGTCCATCATCTGCACATAGGCAGAGCGGTCAAAGAACCTACCGCTTTCGTCGTCGTCGATGTAGTGTCGGATATTCGGCAGCTTTTCCTGTCTTGCGTACCTCTCTAAAAAAGCCTTTTGGTTGACTATGCTGTTGCTCTCGCCGCCGTCCCTGTCCTCGTCACCAACTGAAAGGCGAGAGTATAGCGCGGTGATCTTGTTATACTGCGTCATGGCGTTATCCTCCTTTGCGTCCATATATGCGTCCTTACAGTTGATAGTATGCACCCCACCTCGCAGAGCCGTACTCCATGCCATGCCGGAATTTCTTGGCATTCTTGGCTTTGAAATACACCACAAGCCGGAGTGCAATGCCACACCCTATCCCTATCAGCAAATCTTTTGGGTGGAAACTTGGTAACGGGTTGGAAAATAAGTCCTCCATCCCCGCCATGACCTCCATCGCCTTTGCGGAAGCGTCCTGCCCCGGCGATACCCGCCACAGCCACGCAATTTTGTCGCAGAAATACCCGGCAAGCACATAAGGGAGATTCATAAGGAAAAGTTTCTTTTTGTCAACATTCCCTGTCTTTGCCTTGAGCTTTTCCGGGATTGACTTTAGGTCTTTGGCAATGCCCTCTACGATTTTACTCATAATGACTGCCCCCTGTCCTTCTGGTGTTCCCTTGCCCTCTCCCGATTTTTGTCTTTCCCCAACTGCTCCCGGAACTGCGCCAGCTTCTCCTTTACGGAGATGCGGTTATGCTTTTTCTCATTAACTTTTACAAACTCCTTAAATGCCTGCGTTATCACGTCGGCATCCCTGCCCTTGAATAATACGATGTGCTTCGGCGGCTTCTCCGTCTTGTCCTTCTTCACAGCGAACTGCACGTTGTACTTCTTTGCCACTCTCTCAAAGGACTTGATGTTGTTATCCGTCACCTCAATGCTCGAAGCGCCCATACCCTGACCGACCAGCTCTTTCACTGATATTTTCCCATGCGGCATCTGCTTTCCCTGTTTCCGGTGTTCCAGATACATCTTCATAGCCTTTTTCAGCACGTCGGCAGTCAGCCGGGAAGATTTAAACACAAGGGCAATGGTTTTCTGTGTCACTTCCTCCTGCATGGTTTTCCTCCTTCTTTTTTTATTGCTGTACGCCCGTCAGGGTGGGACGTACAGCCTGTGGATTAAATATTTCATAAGCTCTCCTTTCCCACTTCTGGACAAAAAGTCCAAAAGCTGTATTTATCCTATAAGCACCCGGAACGGATACAGGATTCGTATTCTTCCAGTCTTGCGCCTGCGTCCTCCCCGTATGACAGCTTTATGTCACAGAAGTCATGCAGTGTGCCGGATAACAGGAAATCCTTATAAAACCTTGCAAAATCGCTGCAAAACTTTTCTATGATGCGTGTAAAATCATCATTCTCACGATATTCATAGTAAATCCGCTTCCCGCCAGTGCTGCCAAGCATATCCGTAAGCTGGTAACTAAGCTCTCCGGTCTGCTTGACGGAAATCTGCATCAGGTTATAGTCATTCCGCAGCTTAAAATAGGAGCTGTGGAACTTTGACGATACTGTAATGTTGGGATTCTCCCCCAACTCCGCACAGACCGCCGCCAGCCTTTTCAATAGCTCCGCTGTTGCTTTTTTCTGGAACTCTCTTTTTTTCATTACATCCTCCATTCTGCTTCTGGACAAAAAGTCCAAAAGTTATATAAACACAAAAAGGGCAGCTACAAACCGCTGTTTACGGTCTATAACTGCCCTCACGCTGTTTCTGGTATTTAATTATCTGTACCGGATCACCGGACACTGCTTTGTCTTTTTCCCTGCTTTCCTCCGTTCCAGAGCGAAAACCATATCCCCGGTACGCTCAAAATATCCTATATCCTTTTTCCAACTCATGCCGCATTTACAATGCTGCAAGCCGATAAACTGCTGTTTCATCTTCCTTCCGCAGTTCGGGCATACTTTTTTGCTCCTGCCCTTCTGCTTTGCTTTCCCTGTTTCCGGTATCATTCAGACCATCTCCTGTATTTTTAGGCTAATGCCATTTTACCAGATTTATCGCCGGAATTGTAGATTATCTACAATTTAACCGAAAGCGTCTTTGCACAGGGCAATGAAATATCTCTTTTTCTCCAGTATTTCCTCTTGCCTGTCTTTGGAAAGCGTCTGGAATATCTCGTCATAGTCAAGCTCCGCAAGCGGCGTACCCAACACTGGCGTTAAGACTTCATGTTCATACCATATCCGCCAGAGTTCCTCAAACAGTTCCTCGCTGTCCGAAAATGCCATTGCCGAATCAAATCCTTCTCCCTCACTGAACCATTGCAGACGGACAAAGCCGAACCTCCCGGCATCCGCCACCATTACATCGGTCAGCTCATACAGCTCCGCAAACGCTTCCGCCACCTTCCGGCATTTTGCCCGCTGTTCTTCCGTAATAAATTTTTCTGCCATAGCGCACCTCCTATTTTACTTCTGGACAAAAAGTCCAAAAGCTATCTATCCTCTTTTAAACAGTAGATTGTACAGAGGTCAGCGTATAACACGCCTTCCCCGCATTTTATTGTGTCAAATAAAAGGCATTGGAACAATACGTCACGCACATCTTCCAGACTGGCGATGCCCTGTTCCTTCTCCGAAAAGCCTGCTCCGGGAATATCCATATCCGCCGATGCCGCCCGCCTTGCCGAGATACAGTGCGTGTAAAGTCCGAGGATATATTTATCTGACATAGGGAAAGCGAAGGTTTCCTGCCCGTCATATGTTACCCTGTATTTTTCCTGTTCCCCTTCCGGCAGTTCAAAGATACACCGCACCGTTTCCAGATAAGTATGCCCGTCAAAATCCGGCTTTATTTTCTTCCCATACCTGCGTATTGCGGAAAATATGCTGTTCCGGTCAAGAAAAGAACGGGTACGCTGAAAAGCCGGCTTCCTGCCCTTAATGTCCATGTAAACATTATTCCCTGTCCCCTTCCCGGCAAACCTGCCATAATCGCCTGTCCGCAGCAGATAGGACAATACCTCCAGCAGCTTTTCCCTTGACGCAATCTCCTGATAAGGGGAATCTCCAAACTCTATTCTTATAAACCTCAATGGGCAGCTCCCCTTTGCGATTTCCCGTTCCATTGCCCGGTCAATATCCCTCATGGACTCCATTTATCCATCTCCTTCCGCTTTGCGCTCAAACATCCCCTTTTCCTCCCAGCCGCCGCCATACATATCATGCTGAACCAACTGCTGGTAATAATGGTTTATGGTGTTCGGGGCATTGTAGAGGGCAGTCACCATGTACGCCCTGATGTTGGTTATCCTTGTTGTGGTTTCCTTCATGCATCCGATGACATATTCCAAATGGGAGCTGTCCAGCTTTAAAAACTTAGACTTTACAAGCTCATACGGGTAATCTTCCCCGTTGACCTTTACCGTCTTACGCTTCACGCACACAATCTCGCACATTACCTCATACAGTTCCTCATACAGACCTTTTTCACTCCAATCGCCATATTTCATATGATGCTCATACTCAATATTTTTCTTAATGATTTCCATGTAGGCGCTGGCTTCATCCATCACATCAATCATAGCATTATCCGGCTTGCCCGTTTTTTGTTTTTCTGTTCCACTATCTGATTGATTGATAGGATTGGTATAACTCAGATCGGTATAATTAGTATTGTTATAATTAGGGTTCGATTCCCGAACTTCCGCAAGTTCGGTTTCCGAACTTCTGCGGAACTGTCAGCATTATCCGGCTTTTCCGGCTCTCCGCCCGGTTCTTTCCCGGTATCCAGTGTCGCAAAATTCTTCACATAGATAATGTCCGGCTTGCCTAGCCCCTGTCTTTTCTTCTCAATCAGACCGATGCCTTTTTTGCTGTCAAGCTCCGCTATCACCTTTGCGCATTTCTCCCTTGCGCATCCCAAATCCTCCATTATGTTATCAAGGGTGTAATGGATATACACCCGGTTTTCTTCGTCAAGCCAGCCATTCTTGATTGACAATGCCAGCCTGTCAAGCATCAGACCATAAAGGAGCTTTGCATCGCTGGACAACTCTTTAAACCTTGCGTCTTTTATCAGCAGCCTCGGCACTCTGTAAAAAGAGAACTGTTCCGCTTCGATGCCATAATAATAGTCGAATTTTATTGCGCCATCCACGCCGATGCACCTCCCCTCTATTGTCTTTTCATTCCATTTCTGGCACTCCATTCATCCAGAAGCTGAATGATGATGCCCTCTATTTCCTCACTGCTGCAGTCCTCCGCAAAATATTCGCTGATTTTATCCGCTTTCAGTGTTACTTTCCGTTCCTTCGGCTTTTCTTCTGTCAGTATCAGGCGCACCATTGCAAGGGTAAGCTCCCCTGTCTTACCATATTCCTTGATTTTTGCTGACTGCGCCATGCTGACGTTACAGCCTTTTTCCTCTATGACTGCCTGTACCCACTGCTGCGCTTCCTCTGCCAGAAAGGAAATGTCAACGCCCTGTGAGAAACCGAGTTTTTTACCGTCCACCATAGCAAGGAGTTCATCAGACAGGCGGGAGAGCCAGATATAACGCTGAACCTTTTTTGCGTTCTCCCCGGCAGCTTCCCCGACCTCATCCAGTGTATTTCTGCCTGACTTTTTCCCCTGATGCTTCATGGCTTCATATTTCATCTTGTAGGCTCTCGCCTTTTCACTCGGTAAAATATCTTCCCTCTGGATATTAGAATCCACCATGATAATCGTAGCTTCATCATCGGTGTAGTTGCGGACAACCACAGGCATCTCTGTCTTTCCGGCAAGCTCCGAGCCACGCCTGCGGCGGTGTCCGGCTATGATTTCATAGCCGCCGCCCGCCCTCGGTCTTGCAATCCCCGGCACAAGCACCCCGTACTGGCGGATACTCTCGGTTGTTTCCTCCATCTTCTCATCGTCCTCTACCCGGAACGGGTGGTCTTTGAACGCATAAAGCTCTGCCAGCGGCGCATTGATAATCTGCTCTGCCCCGTTTTCCTGCGTGGCATTTCCGCCAAACAAGTCATCAAAACTCTCCATCCTGATTTTTACTGCGCTTCCCGCTTTTGTGTTACTGCCCATCTGCAAGCACCTCCTTTGTCAAGGAATCATAGGCTGACGCCACTTTCCCCTCTGGATCATGCTTGTAGATGCTGACGCCCTCCGCTGAAATCTCCGCCGCCCGGACGGAAATAGGAATGACATTGGCAAATATCCTTACCCGGCTTCCATAGGCTTCCTTCAGCATGGAGCTGATGTCCTTTGCGTAGTTCGTCCGGCTGTCCACCATTGTAAGCAGAATCCCCTCAATCTCTAATTTCGGGTTAATCTGCCGCTTTACCTTGCCCACCGTCTTAATAAGCTGCTGCAAGCCCTTGACGGGCAGGTATGCCGCCTGTACGGGTATCAAAATGCTGTCAGCGCAGGCAAAGGCGTTTATGGTAATCATGCCGAGGGAAGGCATACAGTCAATCAAAATGTAATCGTAATTCTCCCTGACAATCTCTATGTATGACCGCAGCACCGTTTCCCGGCTCATCACATTCACAAGGGAAACCTCCAGCCCGGAAAGCTCAATGTTCCCCGGCATTAAGTCTATCCCTTCCTCATGGTGGAGAATGCCTTCCCCCGGCTCTACTTCCTCGTCATTGATTAAATCCCCCATAATGGTTGCAAGCGTGACTTCCAGGCTGTCCGGCTCCGTAAAGCCTAAGCTGGCTGTCAAACTGCCCTGTGCGTCCGCATCAATCAGAAGCACTTTCTTTCCCTGTTTTGCAAGTCCTATGCCTAAGTTGCTTGTGGTGGTAGTCTTTCCCACTCCGCCTTTCTGGTTTGCGATTGCGATTATTTTACACATGATAATTCTCCCTTTCTTCTACTGGTTTTCTTTTACGTTGCTTTTCCTGACTTCCACATAAGTCCGGTAATATTTCTTTGTCCCTTTGTTTGGGAACATATCGGAAAACTCCGTCACTTCGATTTTCGGGTTCCTCTGTAAAATCTTCCCGAACCACTTAATATCGTTCTTCGTTCCCATAAGCCTGACCTTTAACATCAATCCCGTCCTCCAAGCATGGCGTACAGATTATGGTTATATGTTGCGTATTCCGGGTAACGAATCTGTACCGCCTGCCAAAAATAGGGCGCATAGGCACAGCAGAACAGTTCTTCCACTGTGTACCGTCTGCACTCGTCCACCTGTTCCTCCGCATCATCATAGTCAAGGACACTCGGCGTACCGTTACAGTAAAGGTTAAACGCCATCCTGACCACTCTCACGCTTCCGCTGGTCTGCCAGCCTTCATGCAGGCACTCCGTTTTCACGCAGCCTGTCTTAAAATCATAGATACTGTAAATGTTCCTTCTTGTGTCATCGCTGATGCCAAGACAATATACAAGTGCTTTGTGGTATACGTCCTGACACCTGACCTCTTTCAATTTGTCATAGTAGAATTTTTCATGTGCATTGCTGATAAAAATAATCGCTTTCTCTGCTCCTAACGCTGTACTACTCATGTTCATTTCCTCCATTTCTTATTTTGTTTTGACCATAACAAAAGGACACTTCCCTAAAATTTTCTTTTAGAAAAATGTCCTTATCGTACAAAATATTGAATTGGATTTATGAGTACAACTATTCATTAACGCTCATTATTCTTTGTTATGCGTTGTAAAATTGTTGTAAATTTGTTGTAGTTTACAAGTTCAAGTACCGCAAACCCTTGATTTTACTGGTTTTCTTTGCCAAGCGTTTTCATTGTCGGGAACAGCAGCACATCCCTGATGGCCGGTGAATCCGTCAGCAGCATGACCATACGGTCAATGCCGAATCCGATTCCTCCCGTCGGAGGCATACCTACCTCCAGCGCATTCAAGAAGTCCTCGTCCGTATGGTTGGCTTCCTCATCGCCCTGGGCCAGAAGCTCTTCCTGGGCTCTAAACCGCTCCCTCTGGTCAATGGGGTCATTGATTTCAGAGTAGGCGTTGGCCATCTCCCAGCCGTTCATGAAGAACTCAAAGCGCTCCACGTAGTCCGGGTTGCCCGGCTTTTTCTTGGTCAGAGGAGAAATCTCCACCGGATGGTCCAGAACAAAGGTGGGCTGGACCAGGTGCTCCTCCGCAAACTCCTCAAAGAACAGGTTCAGGATGTCGCCCTTCTTATGACGCCCCTCAAACTCCACTCCCTTTTCCTTGGCAATGGCTCTGGCCTCTTCCAGGGTATGAATCTTGTCAAAATCCACTCCGGCATACTTCTTAACCGCGTCCACCATGGTGATGCGTGCAAAGGGCTTGCCTAAATCCATCTCCACGCCCTTATAAGTAATGGTGGTGGTACCCAGTACCTCCTGAGCCACAAAACGGTACAGCTTCTCGGTCAGGTCCATCATTCCGTTGTAATCCGTATACGCCTGATACAGCTCCATCAGGGTGAACTCCGGGTTGTGCCTGGTATCCAGGCCTTCGTTGCGGAACACGCGCCCAATCTCATAAACCCTCTCAAGTCCGCCTACAATAAGCCTCTTCAGATAAAGCTCCAGGGATATGCGAAGCTTTAAATCCTCATCCAGGGCGTTAAAATGGGTCTCAAAGGGCCTTGCGGCAGCGCCTCCCGCGTTGGAAACCAGCATAGGAGTCTCCACTTCCATGAAGCCCTCTCCGCCCAGATATTTCCGGATAGCAGCCAGAATCCTGGAACGCTTGATGAAGGTATCCTTCACCTCCGCGTTCATGATCAGGTCCACGTAACGCTGACGGTAACGCATATCCGTATCCGTCAGGCCATGGAATTTCTCAGGAAGCACCTGAAGGCTCTTGGAAAGAAGGGTTACCTCCGTGGCATGAATGGATATCTCACCTGTCTTGGTGGTAAAGGCATTCCCCTTTACCCCCACGATATCGCCGATGTCCATTTTCTTGAAATCCTTATAAGACTCCTCACCCACGCTGTCCCTTGCCACATAGACCTGAATGCTGCCTTTTAAATCCTGTACATTGCAGAAGGAAGCCTTACCCATGACGCGTTTGAACATCATACGGCCGGCAATGGCTGCTTCCTTCCCCTCCCACTGCTCATAGTTATCCTTGATATCCATGCTGTGGGCAGTCACATCATATTTTGTAATCTGGAAAGGATCCTTTCCAGCCGCCTGAAGCTCCGCCAGCTTATCCCTGCGCGCCTTCAGCACGTGATTTAAATCTGTATCTGCCTGATTAACCTTTTGCTGTTCTCCCACGTCCTTAACTCCTTTGTGTTAGATTTATGAAACCCTCTGGATTTCCAGCACCTTATACTGGATATCCCCTGCCTGGGTCTCCACGTCTACGCAGTCACCCACTACCTTGCCAATCAGGGCACGGCCTACCGGTGATTCGTTGCTTATCTTATTCTGAAGGCTGTTGGCCTCAGTGGATCCAACGATATAGAACTCCATCTCCTCGTCATACTCCACATCCAAAAGCTTTACCTTACATCCGATATTAATTTTATCCAGGTCGATTTCATCCTCTACCACGACTTCGGCGTTCTTAAGAAGCTTCTCCAGTTCCTCGATACGCAGCTCAATGTCCCTCTGCTCATCCTTGGCCGCATCATACTCTGCATTCTCGGACAAATCGCCCTGCTCTCTTGCTTCCTTAATCTTCTGCGCAACTTCTTTTCTCTTGACAACTTTCAGATTCTGCAGTTCATCTTCGTACTGTTTGAGTCCGGCATATGTCAAAATATGTTTCTTATCTGCCATCTTACCCGCTTCCTTCCTTTAATTCTTAATTTATGTTGATTTCACTTGAGTATCATTCTTAATGTCCACACATTCTGAGTATTATATAGGAAAATGTGTCCATTGTCAAGATTGGATTTTCCTGTCCAGAAGCTCCACGAACCCCTCCAATGTCTCCACCTGATTGATTTCATTCCTGAGCGTGGCTGAGTGGGGCATTCCTTTTGTATACCAGGCCATATGGCCTCTCATTTCCCGCATGGCAACACTTTCTCCCTTAAACCGGACCAGCATGCGGCCGTGCCGCAGAATCATGGCCTTTATCTCAACCATGGACGGGCCCGGAAGGACCTCCCCTGTATCCAGATAGTGGTTAATCCGGCCGAACAGCCACGGATTGCCCTTGGCTCCCCTGGCCACCATGATGCCGTCGCAGCCTGTCTCTTTAAGCATCCTCCCGGCATCCTCCGGCGTAAAGATATCCCCGTTTCCAATGACAGGAATCCTTACCGCCTCCTTCACCTGACGGATGATGTCCCAGTCCGCCTTACCGGAATAATACTGCTCCCTGGTGCGTCCATGGACAGCCACTGCAGCGACACCGCAGCTTTCCGCCATCTTTGCAAATTCCACCGCATTGACAGAAAGGTCGTTAAATCCTTTGCGGAATTTCACGGTCACAGGCTTTTTCACCGCTTTCACCATGGCTGTCAGCACTTTCTTCGCCTGCCCGGGGTTCTTCATCAGCGCGGATCCCTCGCCGTTGTTGACGATTTTCGGCACAGGACATCCCATGTTCACGTCAATGTAATCATAGGGTCCTTCCTCCAGCCTGGCCGCAATCTCCGCCATAATATCCGGTTCTGAGCCAAAGAGCTGCACGGCGGCGGGGCGCTCGTCCGGGTCAATCTGCAGCAGCTCCCTGGTGTTTCGGTTGTTGTACAGAACCGCCTTTGCGCTGACCATCTCCGTCACCACGCAGCCCGCTCCCTGTTCCCGGCACAGCACACGGAAGGGCAGGTCCGTGACGCCCGCCATGGGCGCCAGTATTACATTATTCTCAAGAACTGTATTTCCAATCCTAAGTTTCATCTAATCTTCCCCGTCATCCTCTATATCTATGTCCTCTCCCAGGAAAAATGTCCTGTAATACAGTTCCAGCGCTTCCAGCATTTCCTTTTTTTCTTCCTGGTACTGCTTGATTTTAAGGACGCTTCCTATCTCGTCAAAGAGATAATCCGTTTCCTCTGAGGTTACCCTGAATTCCAGGTTTCCTTTTTCGTCAAATTCCATGGTCAGCACGCCGCCCACATCCTCTGTATAGAGCACACACATGATCTGGAGTTCGTCCCTTATGGACTGTGGCAGGGATTTGAAATCCTGGTTAAAATAATATTTTTGTTCATAGGAATTGGCTCCGCAGAGCACTGTCGTATCCTTCATCTCATCTCTCCACAAAAGTCCGCTGCCTGTGACAGGCGGCGGACTTTCCATTCTATCGTCGTTTATGTTCTCATCTACCGGATTAGCGGATCAGCATCTTGGCTATCTCATACTGCTCTTCCGGGATGTCCTTTGTCATATTCAGGGCTTCCTGGATATCGAAATCCACAAACTCACCGTGCTTATAGGCCACCAGACGGTTGCTCTTGCCTACGGCCAGAAGCTCTGCCGCCTTGGCGCCCATGATGGAGGCATATACCCTGTCCTTACAGGTAGGCGTTCCGCCGCGCTGCATGTGGCCCAGGATGGTGGCTCTTGTCTCAATGCCTGTGGCAGCCTCAATGCGCTTTGCCATGGAACCGGAATGGCCGATTCCCTCCGCGTTGATGATAATGTTGTGTTTCTTGCCCCGTCTGCGGTTGTCGATAATCCGGTTAATCAGAGCCTGCTCATTGCCGTCATAGCGCTCCGGGAGAAGGATATCCTCCGCGCCGTTTCCAATGCCGCACCACAGCGCGATGTATCCGGCGTTGCGCCCCATAACCTCCACGATGCTGCACCGCTCATGGGATGTGGATGTATCGCGAATCTTATCAATTGCTTCCATGGCCGTGTTGACAGCCGTGTCAAAACCAATGGTATAATCGGTACAGGCAATATCCAGGTCAATGGTTCCCGGAAGGCCGATTGTATTGATGCCCAGGGCAGACAGCTTTCCCGCGCCCCGGAAGGAACCGTCTCCTCCGATGACCACCATTCCGTCAATGCCATGCTTGCGGCAGATGTCAGCGCCCTTCTGCTGGCCTTCCGCTGTGGTGAACTCCTTACATCTTGCCGTGTAAAGGATGGTGCCGCCGCGGTTGATGATGTCAGACACGCTGGTGGACTCCATGTCCACGATTTCCTCTTCCAGCAGGCCTGCGTATCCACGCATGATACCCTTTACCTTAAGGCCCTTATTGATAGCAGTCCTTACAACCGCGCGAATAGCTGCGTTCATTCCCGGCGCATCGCCTCCGCTGGTAAGTACTCCAATGGTTTTCACTGCCTTTGCCATAGCAATTTACCTCCTTGTATTAAGCACATCCATTACTTCTGTGCTGACGTCGCTCTCAATCATTCATTCTCTCATCTATATCCAACGCTATTCTAATTCATTTTCCCCAGCTTTTCAAGACCTTTTTCTACGACTTTGACATTTTTTTCACCAAGTCCTTTTCCCAGCTCTTCCAAAAGCCCTGGCGTGACCTGTACATTCCAGTTGGCCGGAAGGACTTTCTTGGCCCTCTCCTTCTGGAGATAAATGACCACCCGGTCCTTTCCCTCGCAGGACCGCAGAGATGTCAGAAGGCGCTGCTCCCCGGCTTGATACGTCTCCATATCCGGGAACTGGAGCCACAGCTCCTTGGGTACACTGTCAAAGGGAATCACCTGCTCGCACACCAGCTTTCCCACCGGATCGTCTCCGATGGACACTCTTCCCCTGATGAACAGCTTGGAATCCTCGGTAAAAAGGTCCCGGTTGGCCTCGTAATCCCTTGGGAACACTATGACCTCCACCGGTCCCAGAAGGTCTTCCAGCGTTATGAAGGCCATGAGCTGGTTGGTCCTGGTGGTCTTTACGGTCTTGCCTGCCACCAGTCCGCCGATGACAGCCCTGGAGCCGTCCTCCACCCCTGCCTCGTCCGTCTCCTCGTCCACGATGAACTGGGCGGAGGTGGCTGTTATGTTCCTCCTCCATGTATCCTCATAGTCATCCAGGGGATGGCCGCTGATGTAGACTCCCAGTATTTCCTTCTCAAAGGCAAGAAGCTCATCCTTTGAGTATTCCCCCACATCCGGAAATGTAATCTGGAATTCGTTTCTGTCTTCCTCACCCGCAATGTCGAAAAGGCTTAACTGTCCCTCAAACATGGATTTTTTCTCCCTGGCCTTCTCCTCCAGCATGGTGGGCGCCACTGCCATCTTCTGCCGTCTGGTTCCGGGCAGGGTATCCAGAGCGCCTGACTTGATGAAATTTTCCAGTGTTCTCTTGTTCACTTCCTTCATGCTCATGCGCCCCACGAAATCCTCCATGGAACGGAAGGGACCGTTTCTCTCCCTCTCTGCCAGGATTACCTCTGTCACAGGTTTGCCCACGCTCTTGATGGCGGACAGGCCGTAACGGATAGCGTCCCCTGACACGGAGAAGCCGCTCTCGCCCTCGTTGATATCCGGCGGCAGCACCGGAATGCCCATCATGCGGCGGCAGGTCAGCACATACTCTGAAAATTTACTTACATTGTCCATAACCGATGTCATGAGGGCCGCCATAAACTCCCTGGGGTAATAGTATTTCAGATAGGCTGTCTGGTAAGACACCACCGCGTAAGCCGCTGCGTGGGACTTGTTGAAAGCGTATTTTGCAAAGTCAATCATCTCATCGTAGATGTGGTTTGCCGTCTTCTCGTCAATGCCGTTGTTCACACAGCCCTTAACCCCTTCCGACTGGTTGCCGTAGACAAAGTTCTGGCGTTCCTTCTCCATGACCGACGTTTTCTTCTTGCTCATGGCACGGCGCACCAGGTCGCTTCGTCCCATAGTATATCCGGCCAAATCACGCACAATCTGCATCACCTGCTCCTGGTACACGATACAGCCATAGGTAGGGCTTAATATGGGCTCCAGCTGGGGGCAGTCATAGGTGATGGAAGCCCTGTCGTTCTTTCCCTTCAGATATTTGGGTATAAAATCCATGGGGCCCGGACGGTACAGGGAGATACCTGCTATGATATCCTCCAGGTTCTCCGCCTTAAGCTCCTTCATGAAGCTCTTCATCCCCGCGCTTTCCAGCTGGAACACGCCCTCGGTCCTGCCTGTTCCGATGGATTCAAGCACCTTCTTATCGTCAAAATCAATGTGGTCAATGTCAATGGTTATGCAGTAGTCCTTTTCAGCCAGCCGCACCGCGTTCTGGATAACCGTCAGGGTCCGCAGCCCCAGAAAATCCATTTTGAGAAGTCCCAGCTCCTCGATGGTTGTCATGGTAAACTGGGTGGTGATGGTGCCGTCAGAGGCCCTGGACAGAGGCACAAACTCGTCAATGGACCGGCTGCCAATCACCACTCCGGCCGCATGCATGGAGGTATGCCTGGGCAGTCCCTCCAGACGCCTGGACATGTCGATGAGATAATGGACCTGTTCATCCTCATTGTATGCCTTCTTAAGATCCGGATTCATGGTCAGAGCCTTATCCAGCGTCATCCCCAGATCCCCCGGGATCATCTTGGCAATGGTGTCGCACAGGGAATAGGGCAAATCCAGCACACGCCCCACATCGCGGACAACACCCTTAGCAGCCAGGGTACCGAAGGTGACAATCTGCACCACCTGGTCCTTGCCGTATTTGCGCACCACGTAGTCAATTACCTCCTGGCGCCGCTCATAACAAAAGTCAATATCAATATCAGGCATGGACACGCGCTCCGGGTTCAGGAAACGCTCAAAGAGAAGATTATAACGCACCGGATCAATATTGGTGATTCCCAGTGTGTAGCTTACAATGCTTCCGGCAGCGGAACCCCGCCCAGGCCCCACGATAATGTCCTGGGAACGGGCATAGTTGATAAAATCCCACACTATCAGGAAATAATCCACGTATCCCATGGAGCGGATAACATCCAGCTCATAGTCCAGCCGGCTGCTCAGTGTGCCGTCATCATCCGGGTAACGGGTCTTAAAGCCCTCACGGCACAGATGGTTTAAGTAGCTCCAGGAGTCAAAGCCCTCAGGCACCTCATATTTCGGAAGCTTGGTGACCCCGAACTCAATCTCCACATTGCAGCGTTCCGCTATCATATGGGTATTTTCAATGGCCTCAGGCGCATAGGGGAACAGGGCCCGCATTTCCTCCTCGGACTTACAGTAGTACTGGCCCCCTTCGTAGCGCATCCTGTCCTCATCCGCCACCTTCTTGCCGGTCTGGATGCACAGAAGGATATCATGGGCCTTCTCATCCTCGGCATAGGTGTAATGGATATCGTTGGTGGCCACCAGCTTAAGGCCCGTATCCCTGCTCATGCGCATAAGGCCCTGGTTTACCAGCCTCTGGTCCGGCAGCCCGTGGTCCTGAAGCTCCAGGAAGAAGTTGTCCTTTCCGAATATGTCCACATACCTTTCGGATGCCCTGACCGCCTCCTCATACATTCCTCTGGTCAGGCAGCGCTGCACCTCCCCTGCCAGACAGGCGCTGAGGGCAATGATTCCCTCGCGGTAGGTCCGCAGCACCTCATAGTCCACTCTGGGTTTATAGTAAAATCCGTCCACAAACCCCTTGGACACAATTTTCATCAGGTTTTCATAACCCTTGTTGTTCTCTGCCAGCAGCACCAGGTGATAATACCGGTCCTCGCCGCTTACCGTTTCCCTGTCAAAGCGGGAGCCCGGGGCCACATAGACCTCACATCCCAGTATGGGCTTAATGCCGGCCTCCCTGGCAGCTTTATAAAAATCAATGACTCCATACATCACACCATGGTCCGTGACAGCCATGCTGTCCATGCCAAGCTCCTTTGCCCTGGCTGTCAGCTCCTTGATTTTACAGGAACCATCCAGAAGGCTGTATTCCGTATGGACGTGCAAATGGGTAAATGCCATTCCCTATTCTCTCCTTATCCTTGCGGTATCATTCGAGTAACAGTTTATCATAAATCCGGATAAAAGAAAAGAGAACCAGGCAAGTCCTGCCTGATTCCCATTATCTATCTCTCCAAACAAACGGACCGGTAGTTACTGGTTTTTCAGATACTTCTCAATTTCAGTTACAGCTGCTTCCTCATCCTTTCCGTCGGCTTCCACCAAAATGGATTCGCCTGCGGTCAGACAGAGAGTCATCATTCCCATGATGCTCTTGGCATTCACACGCTTTGCCTCTGCTTCCAGGTAAATCGCGCTTTCGTACTGACTGGCTACCTGCACGAGCATTGCTGCCGGTCTCGCCTCAAGTCCTGATGCCAATTCAACTGTAATCAATTTCTTTACCATAATAATCCTCCTCATTCCTTTGAATGGTGCACAGCCCCTGATACGTTCCAATGGTCATGTTCCAATCTGGCCGCATCCCGGCTGCCATTCAGGTGCCCGTACTGATTCGTACTTGATAAAACTATTGCAAACTTGATGTATTACGGTCTGGATACTGCTGCCGCAGTTCCTCAGCCACAAGGCTTAATTTCCTCAAACGGTGGTTCACGCCCGATTTACCCACAGGCGGTTCCAGGGCCTCCCCCAATTCCTTTAAGGTCGCCTCCGGCCGTTCCAGCCGTATACGGGCCATCTCCTGAAGGCTCTCAGGCAGACCCGAAAGACCGGCAGCAGACTGGATGAAACGGATGTCCTCTATCTGTTTTACCGCAGCTGACACGGTCTTATTGATATTGGCAGTCTCGCAGTTGACCTGGCGGTTTACGCTGCCCCTCATCTCCTTGACAATGCGGATATTCTCCAGCTCCATAAGGGATACCGGAGCCTCCATCACGTTAAGGATGTCCACAATCTGACTGCCCTCCTTGATATAGACCACATAGTACTTTTTCCTCGGCACTATCTTGGCCTCGATATCAAAGGTAGCAATGATGTTTTTAAGCTGTTCCGCCTTCGGCTCGGTGGGACACACGATTTCAAAGTGGTAGAACTTCTCCGGGGCGCTGATGGAACCGGCCGCCAGGAAGGCGCCACGTATGAAAGCCCGTCTGCAGCAGGCATTCTGAAGAACTACATTCCGAATCAGGGAAAGGTTTTCACCAATTTCACCCTGGGAATTAATAAGCTTCACTGCCTGCAGGACCTTGAGGGCTTCCTCATGTTCTCTGACTGCTACGATGTATGTCCTGCTCCGCACGTGATTCATTCCACTGCGAATCGAGACATCCGTTCTTATATTAAATGTTTTTTTCAATAATGTAAAGTACTTTCTTGCAACTGCCACATTTTCCGTATGGATTTCAATCCAAAAACGGTCTGAGGCCGATATCTTTACCCTGCCGCACAGACTCAGGATAGCTGCTGTTTCTGCTATCTGGCAGTGGCGAGCCCCGGGCATCTGCCTGGACAGCTCGTCTTTTACGTTGGAAGAAAATGACATGTCCGCTACTTCCTTTTATTGTCTTTGTCGATGTCCCTGTGTTCTATTTTGATGCCGTATTCGGCCTTGGCGGTCAGGTGGCCGCAAAGGGCCCTGGCAACCGTCACGGAGCGGTGCTTGCCTCCGGTGCATCCCACCGCCACCACCAGCTGGTTCTTTCCTTCATTGATATAATTAGGCAGGAGGAAATCCATCATATCATAGAGCTTGTCCAAAAACTGCGCGCAGGTGCCTCCCTGCATCACATAATCCCGGACAGACTGATCCTCCCCTGTCAGCTGGCGCAGTTCCTCCACATAGTAGGGATTAGGCAGAAAACGCACGTCGAAAACCAGGTCCGCATCCTCCGGAATCCCATACTTAAAGCCAAAGGAGAGGACTGTGACGAACATGTTGCAGTACTCCTGGTGTTTGAGGAATATTTTCTCCAGTTCCTGCCGCAGCTCCCTGGTAAGAAGCTTGCTGGTGTCAATGATGAAATCCGCATCTTTCTTGAGAAAGGCCAGCTTGACCCTCTCCTTTTCAATTCCTTTGTCCAGCCTGCCTGTCCCGGCCAGGGGATGGCTGCGGCGGGTTTCCTTGTACCGCTTAATCAGGACCCCGTCATTGGCATCCAGGAACAGAATCTGGTAATCCATCCCCAGTTCCTTCCATCCCCTGAAAATAGCATCCAGCTGGCTCAGTTCCTCGCCGCTGCGGATGTCTATGCCCAGGGCGGCCTGGCTGATGTCACTGCCGGCCGCTGCCAGCTGGGCAAATTTATCCACCAGAGATATGGGCAGGTTATCCACACAGTAAAAGCCCAAATCCTCCAGCATTTTCAGTGCAATTGTCTTGCCTGCCCCGGACATTCCGGTTACAATCACAAGCTTCATCCATCCTCCTCAGTTACGTAAGATTAGCATTTCAAATCAGAATTCCCCCCAGCGCTTCACTTCCATCTCAAGCTCCACGCCGGATTGTTCCATCACCGTCTTTCTGATATGACCACAAAGGGCCATGACATCGGACGCAGTGGCGTTTCCGCCGTTGATCACAAAACCGCAGTGCTTCTCCGATACCCTGGCACCGCCCATGCCGTATCCCCTGAGACCGGCATCCTCTATGAGCCTGCCAGCAAAATATCCCTGAGGACGTTTAAAGGTGCTGCCTGCGCTGGGATATTCCAAAGGCTGTTTCTCCCTCCGTCTGGCCGCCAGTTCCTTCATCCGGGCCTCAATGGCCGCCCGGTCCCCCGGTTCCAGCTGAAAGGATGCCTCCAGAACCGTATATCCCCTGTCGGGGATACAGCTGGTGCGGTATCCCAGTTTCAGTTCATCCCGGGAAAGCTCCAGCACCTCTCCCTCATTTGTCATGACCCTGGCTGATTTGAGGATATTCTTTATCTCAGATCCATAGGCCCCCGCGTTCATCACCAGGGCACCGCCGACGCTGCCGGGTATGCCTGCGGCAAATTCCATACCGGTCAGACCGTGTTCCAGGGCCACGCGGGCCACACGGGCCAGCAGTTCACCTGCCCCCGCACGTATAAGGTTTCCCTCTGCCCCGGCATAGCACCAGTTTCCTTCCATCGCAATGACCACGCCCTCGATTCCCCTGTCGCTGACCAGGAGATTGCTGCCATTTCCCAGCACTCTCCAGGAAATACCGTGTTCTCTGCACAGGCAGATAACCTTTCCCAGCTCCTCTTCATTGCCGGGGCACACATAGGCTTCAGCCGGCCCCCCGATGCGGAAGGTGGTGTGGCTGCTCATGGGTTCCATGAAACGGCACGCCGCCCCTTCTGATACAAGCACCTCTTTCAACATATGTTCCAGATTCAAAATACATTCCTCGCTTAAGACTTAATTTTCCTGGCCCTTTCCAAGATTGGCCTGTACCCGGTTGTAAAGCTCCTGGGCTGCATTGTAGCCCATCTTCTTCTGGCGGTAGTTGACAGCCGCGGACTCCACGATAATGGCCAGATTACGTCCCGGACGGATGGGGATGGTGTGGCAGACCACCTGGTTGCCCAAAAATTCCGTGTACTGGTCTTCCAGGCCCAATCTGTCGTACTCCTTATCCTTGCTCCAGTCCTCCAGCTTGATGACCATGTCAATGGACTGGGTATCCTTAACGCTCTCCACACCGAACAGGGTCTTTACATCGATGATACCGATGCCGCGCAGTTCGATAAAATGCTTGGTGATGTCAGGAGCGCTTCCAATCAGGGTGTCATCGCTGACCCGGCGTATCTCCACCACGTCATCCGTCACCAGACGGTGTCCCCGCTTAATCAGTTCCAGGGCAGCCTCGCTCTTGCCGATGCCGCTCTCGCCCATAATCAGCACGCCCTCGCCGAATACGTCAATCAGAACGCCGTGGATACTGATACAGGGAGCCAGCTTCACGTTAAGCCAGCGGATGATTTCTGCCATCAGGGCAGAGGTGGTCTTATCAGACACAAGGCAGGGAACGCCATAGTAATTACAGAATTCCAAAAGGTCTTCATCCGGCTCCTGGTCGCGGCTGAACACCAGACAGGGAATCTGGCTGGATGTGAGCTTATCGTACATCCGGCGCTTCTGCTCCTGGTCCATGGTATTAATATATGCCTGCTCTACGTATCCGATGATTTGAACCCGCTCCCTGTCAAAATGGTCAAAGAAACCCGTGAGCTGCAGGGCCGGACGGTTCACGTCCGGATGGGTCAGCACAATCTTGTCCGTGTCAATCTCCGGCGTGGTGTTTTTAAGCTTCATTTTTACGATTAATTCCGATATAGTTACTCCATGCATGATAATACCCCCTTGACCTGGTTTTACTTCTCGTTTAACTTCTATCATACTATCATAATTTGATTCGGTTGTCATGTATTTTTATCATTGTGTTTCCAGATTCTGGGGAGCCATTTCAATCCCGTCATCCGGGTTTGTGGCGGCCCCGGTTTCAGTCCCGTCCGGCCGCGGATGGAAGTAGCGGTACACGGATTCGGCCGACCTGCGGTTCATCTGGGGCGTCTGCTCCAGGTCTTCCACTGAGGCGCTCCTCACCGCCTCTATATCCTTAAAGCGGCGCATGAGGGCCTTTCTCCTGGCCGGCCCGATACCGGGAATATCGTCCAGTATGGATTTTACCTGGCCCTTTCCCCTGAGGCTTCTGTGGTATTCGATGGCAAAACGGTGCGCCTCATCCTGAATCCTGGTGATGAGCCTGAACCCTTCGGAGTGCCGGTCAATGGGCACCTCCACATTGTTATAATAGAGTCCCCTGGTTCTGTGATTATTATCCTTCACCATACCGCACACCGGAATGGAAAGCCCCAGCTTGCCAAGGACTTCCAGGGCTATATTCACCTGGCCCCTGCCGCCGTCCATCATGATAAGGTCAGGAAATCTGGTAAAACTTCCCAGGCTCAAATCGGCTCCCTTTTCCTTCAGTTCCTCCGTTTCCCTCATGCCATGGGAAAACCTGCGTGTCAGCACCTCTTCCATGGACGCGTAGTCGTTGGGGCCCCGGACCGTCTTGATGCGGAATTTTCTGTAATCGCTGCGCTTGGGCCTGCCGTCCTCGTATACCACCATGGAGCCCACAGACTCCACTCCGCTGGTGTTGGAGATATCATATGCCTCCATGCGCCGGATTCCTCCAATGCCAATGAGCTCTCCAATCTGGTTCATTGCCCCGATGGTGCGAAGCTCCTCTTTCTTAATCCGCTCCTTATCCTGGGACAGCACCAGAGCGGCATTCCTGGCCGCCAGCTCCACCAGACGTTCCTTCTCTCCCTTTTTTGGAACCACCAGCCTTACCTTCTGCCCCCGTTTGGCGGACAGCCACTGGCTGATGACCTCCTCATCCCCCAGGGGGTGCTGGAGCCACAGTTCCCTTGGAATAAAAGGAGTGCCCGCATAAAACTGCTTTACAAAGCTGTCCAGAATCTCGCCCTCATTTTCCGCCGTTGCAGCCGATATATGGAAATGGTCCCTGCCGATCAGTTTGCCCTCGCGGATAAAGAACACCTGTACCACCGCGTCCCTCTCATCCCTGGCCATAGCCAAGATATCCCGGTCCTCCATGCCGCTGCTGGTTATCTTCTGCTTCTGCGCCACCTGCTTCACGCTGTTTAACAGCTCCCGGTACTCAATGGCCCGCTCAAACTCCAGGCTGTCGGAGGCCGTCTGCATCTTTTCCTGGAGACTCTTTATGAGAGGGTCGTATCTGCCGTTTAAAAAGTCCAGGGCCTGACTGAAGTTGGACTGGTATTCCTCCCTGGAAATATATCCCTGGCAGGGGGCGTCACACTGCTTGATATGGTAATTGAGACATGGACGCTCCTTTCCCGTATCCTTTGGCAGGTTCCGGCTGCAGGTCCTGATGCGGTATAATTTGTGTATCAAATCCAGCGTATCCTTCACGGCCCCCGCGCTGGTATAGGGGCCAAAGTAACGGCTCCTGCCGTCCTTCTTCATATCCCTGGCAAACAAAAGGCGCGGAAAATCCTCCCCCATGGTTGCCTTGATATAGGGATAGCTTTTGTCATCCTTTAACATGGTGTTGTACCGCGGCCTGTGCTCCTTAATCAGGTTGCACTCCAGCACCAGGGCTTCCAGCTCGGAATCCGTCAGGATATATTCAAACCACGCAATGTGGGACACCATCTGTTCAATTTTAGCCGTCTTATTCCTGCTGCTCTGAAAATACTGCCTGACCCGGTTCTTAAGACTGATGGCCTTGCCCACGTATATGATCTCATCTCTGTCATTGTGCATAAGATAAACCCCCGGACTGGCCGGGAGTTTCTTCAGTTCTTCCTCTAAATCGAACAATGCCTGTCACCATCCTTTTCATATGGCTTTATGTTCCGCCGTTTTACCGGGCGGTGCTTTACCGGGCTATTCGCTCGTCCTCTTTTGCCGCTTCCTCCGGAGTCAGCAGCCCGCCGTAGTGATAGCTGACACCTGCATCCCAGAGAATCCACTGGTCATAGCCGGCATCGTAGACAGCCTGAATCTGCTGCCTCACCTGTTCGTCGCCATATCTAATATAATGTTCCAGATAGGACGCCGTAAAGTCCTGAAGCCACGGCCTTACCACTGCCTGAGGCGTGTCATCCTTCGCGGATGCGGCCAGAAGCTCCCTGGAACCATTCAATGCATTTAATATTGTATCATAAGGCTGGGTATCTGGATACTCTATTCCAAAATTTCCCGGCCCATAGTGGGATGGATAAATCATGGGACATATATAATCCAGATGCTCCGCCATGTCCTCGTATTCCTGGCCTACGGCAGCCGCGTCCTCTTCGCTGCGCATGATGGCGCCGAATACGTCAGCCGACACAAAGAGTCCTTCCTTTGCCAGCTCATCATACGCATAGCTTATGAATTCCGTAATTGCCTGGGTCTTATTACGCCCCTGGGTATCCCCATCGTCAAACACAACGTCATTCATGGTCCTGTCCACGGCAAATCGGATGTAATCGAACTGAATTTCGTCAAATCCCACCTCGCCTGCCTTTTTCCCCACCTCGACCAGATAATCCCAGACTTCCTTCTTATAGGGATTTACCCATGCGAGGCCCTTATTATCCCGGTAAATTTTGTCATCCGCCACATGAAGGCTCCATTCGGGCTTCTGTTCCGCAAGATAGGGGTCCCTGAAGGCCACCACCCTGGCTATGGTATAGATTCCGTGCTCCTTAAGCTTTGCCATAAGAGCCGGCATGTCCCGGATAAAAACATGGCAGGCCCCTATCTCATTTACCGTAGGGGAATCCATGGCATAGGTAATCCTTCCTTGGTCGTCCTTTACATCAATGACCACTGCATTGAGCTCCGTCCTGTCGAGCTCCTCAATGATTTTATCCATCATATCGCCGGTTCCGGCCACATAGGCGGACACATAGATACCCTTAACCTTTACCGGGTTCCTGGGGGGATATGAGGAAATGGTAATGACCTCCGAATCAACCGCCTCCGCCTCCTGGGTCTCCTGCCCGGACTGTGCCTCTGCTTCCTCAGGCCGCGCGGCTTCCTTCTGGGACCTGGTTATCTCCTTTGCCGGTTCATACCGGGAACATCCTGTCAATGCAAGAATTAATATGCCTGCTGCTATCCACCTTTTCATACGTAACCTCTGTCTTTCCCAATTATCTTATGATTCCTGGAAATTCCCATTTCCATTCTTAATCTATATCAAAAAGGCAAATGCCTGTAAGTTCAGTGAATCAGACATAAACATCCGTTCGTTCCCACTATAATACCATATTCTTCCTGTTTTGTATATAAAATATGACTTTTTTGTTACAATTTCATTAATTTCTCCCACTTCTTGTAAATACCAATGTCTGCCTTCAGCTGCACAGAACGCCCGGGCAACGGCTGTATGCCATTGTCCGGGCGTGCGCCGGGCCGGCCTGGGGCCGGAACCCATATTTTTATAAACCCATAATCCTCTAAATCCATGTTTTATAAATCAAATATGATTATGCCTCTGCCAGGTGTTTCTGAAGGGCAGCTCTTACAGCACCCCTGCCTGCTGTCATTTCAGCGAAAATGCTCTCCACATATTCGCCCAGCCCTGCCTCATACAGGTCCACTCCGAATATCTTGGCATCGCTTAAAATAGGCTGAAGCACCTCGTGTACATTACAAGGCTCCCCTACCCTCACACCCTGCAGCTTCTCAGCCAGGCCCTCATACATTGGGTCAGGGCTCACGGTGAAGGTATTGCCCTCATCGTCTACCCCTAACAGGTAACGGCACCAGCCTGCCTGAACCATAGGTATGAACTTAAGGGACTTCACATCCAGCTCAGGCCTTGCCATATACTCCTTGATGGTTTCACCGAAACGGATGGACAGCTTCTGGGAGGTATCGCATGCAATTCTCTGGGGCGTATCAGGCATAAATGGATTGGGAACTCGAATCTGTAATACCTCGTCAATAAATTTCTTAGGAGAAAGTATGCCGGGATCCGTAACCACAGGAAGTCCTTCTTTATAACCGATTATTTCCACCAGCTTCACCAGGTCTGCATCCTTCATCTCCTCGCTGATCTTGGTGTAGCCCAGGAGACAGCCGTATACGGCCAGGGTGGTGTGAAGGGGGTTCAGGCAGGTGCACACCTTCATGCGCTCCACCTTTTCAACGGTATCCCTGGCGGTAAACATGACGCCTGCCTTTTCAAGCAGGGGACGTCCGTTGGGGAATGCGTCCTCAATAACCAGATACTCAGCCTCCTCTGCATTTACAAAAGGAGCCACATATGTGTTCTTGCTGGTGACAATGCTCTCTGTATCTGTGAAGCCGGCCTCCTCCAGCATTTTCTTTACGCTGTCATCCGGACGTGGGGTGATTTTGTCAATCATGCTCCAGGGGAAGGAAACATGAGCCGGATTCTCAATATACGCCAGGAATCCCTTGTCAGCCTTGCCGTTCTCTGTCCATGCCTTTGCATAAGCGTCCACAGCCGCGTACAGCTTATCGCCGTTGTGGGAACAGTTATCCATGCTTACCAGCGCCAGCGGGGCCGCCCCATGGGTATATCTCCAGTAACACAGGGCTGCCAGCTTGCCGATATAACTGTCTGCCTGTTCCGGGCCAGCCTCAAAGTCAGCCTTTACGTCCGGGCGGAAGGAACCGTCTGCCGAAGTGATGCTGTAACCTTTTTCCGTAATCGTGAAGCTGACCATCTGCAGCGTCTTGCTGGCAAAGATATCCTTTAAACGGTTCCAGTCGGCCTCATCATGGCGGTCCACGGTCAGGGATTGTGCAAGGCTTCCAATCACGGTCTTTTCAATGGTACCGTTGGCCTTCAGTGTGACCAGGAGGCTTAAGTCATCCTGAGGCCTGTATGCCTTCTTGATGATTTCATAGTCATAACCTTCCGCCACAATGATGCCGGTCTTTTCAACACCATCGTTCAGCAGCTTCTGCTGACACGCTGCCGGAAATGCGCGGAAGATATTGCCTGCTCCGAAATGCACCCACTGCGGACACTCCCTGGTAGCTGCCTTCATCGCTTCCCTGTCAAATTTTGGAAGTTCTATTCCTGCTGCTTCCCACTCTTCCTTATTCCTCAGTTCACTGTCTAATAAATGCATAACCTTTCCCTCCTGTGCTCGTTGATTTCATGATTTAATATTACCACCCCGCGGGCGAATAATCCATATCCCTTTTTGTTTAATACATTGCAAAACTTGCTGTCAGCATCCCTGTGATTTGTTAAAAACAATGGAGCCTGCTTTTATTGCAATAAAAAAGACCAGCAACCGTGCCGGTCTCTCCTCATAACTGCTGAACTTCAAAAAATACTGCTTCGTCACTGCATCACCGCTGATACTGTATCACCGCTGATACATTGGAATTCTCTGTCCGGTCGAACAATTCATCCCCGTCAGCCGCCATTGCGTTCACCAAAATCAGCATTGCTGCCAGCATGGCCCATGCAAAGCCGCCCAGTACCTTCCTGACTTTCATTCTACTCTGCCTCCTGGATTCATAAGCCTGATAACTGAAGATTACACGCTTAGTTTCACTCCGTTATCCCATTATACAAACTTTTATGAAAAAAGCAAGTCCTTTTCCCCTTACACTGTCTTACATTTTCCTTAAAAGCCCTGTATTTCAACGGACTTTCCTGTTTTAGAATTTTTTTCCATAAGGGGGAAATACTCTGATTCCAGCGTTCTTTAGATAGATTCTAAGGAAAATGCAGGGCAATGGGGCAATGGATTCTGTCCGCCTGACATACGTCCGTTCCCTCTCCCCTTACGGCTAAAATAAAATTTTTCACCTTTTTTGTAGGCAAATTCTGTATATCCGGAAAATGAGCCATTTTTTTGGTAAACTAAAATTACCTTATTTTTCTATTTATATAATATACACGTAAGAAAAGAGGATACACCGTGATTACATATGAACCTTTTTGGAACACGCTCAAGAATTCTGATGAATCCACCTACACCTTAATCTATAATCATAACCTGTCAAGCTCCACCATAGACAGGCTCCGGAAGAACAAGCCCTTAAGCACCACGACGCTCAATGACCTCTGCCGCATCCTGGACTGCGACATCAATGACATCATATCCTATAAACGTTCTGAAAACGACCAGTTTTTATAGAAGTCAGCAACTGTTATCAGGAGGCAGACGGGCGGATCGGCCGCCGTACCAACGGTTATAAGGCCCGGGCCGGGCGCCGGGCTGTCTAAGCTATGAAATTGGCGAGGAGGAATCCGGCGTTGCAGCCTGGATTAAGCGGTGGGAAAGCGAGGAAGGCCTTGAAATAGGGCGGCCGCAATCCCGCTGGCTTTAGCCCACATCATTTTCGGAGGCAAGCCCACGCCTGAAAAAATACCTTATTACACAACAGGGCTGGCCAGCTCCTTGCCCTTCTTGAAATTTATAAATTCCTCAGGGGACAAAAAAACCTCGCTGTATCCCAGTTCATGGCACAATCTGGCGGCTCCGGGCTGCTCCAGATATGCCTGCTCCAGCATATTCTTCTGTCCAAATACAGCCCTGGTATCCCCGTCCAGAAGTACATTCCCCTTTGCAAATACAATAGCCCGCTCAAACGTTTCCGCCACAAAATCCATATCATGGAGAATGGAAATAACAATTTTGTGTTCCCTGTTAAGCGCCTTCATAATGGCCTTAATCCTCTCCTTGCCCATATAATCCTGGGCAATAGTGGGTTCATCAAATATGACCGCATCCGTGTCCATGGCTATAATTGCTGCAATGGATACCATTTTTCTGTCGGAGAGTCCCAGGTCATAGGGATTTACCTTTTCGGTTCCCTCCAGTCCCACCATGGCTAACGCCTTTTGGGCTGATGCTTCCGCGGCCTGTCTGTCCATGCCAATCTGCAGGGGCCCGAACATCACCTCATCCATTACCGTATTCTTAAATATCTGGTCATTGGGATTCTGAAACACCAGTCCAATGTCCTTTGCCAACTGAGCTGCCGTAAAACCCGACAGGTCCTGGCCATTAAACAGAATGTTCCCCTGTGTAGGCCGCAAAAGTCCCTTTAACAGTTTAACAAAGGTAGTCTTTCCAGCCCCATTCTGCCCGATGATGGCAGTAGGGCGCTCGTCAATAACAAGATTGATTCCTTTTAGGATTTCTTCCTTTTCCGTATATGAAAAATGCAGCCCCTTTATGTCAATCTGGTTCATACCGTCCCCTCCTGTCCGTATGTAAGAAGCGCGCCTGCCTCTTCCAGGGTAACCGGATATTGGCCCTTCTCTTTTGTCTTTATTCCAAGTTCCCGGCATATCCTTGTATAGGAAGGCGCGATTACACCATGTTCCTTTAAATCATTCCTGGAAAATATAGCTCCGGGTGCATCAAAATCCACCAGTTTTCCGTCATCCAGCAGCATGACCCGATCGCTGTAGGCTGCAATTTTCTCCATCTTGTGTTCTGCCATAATGATAGTGATTCCCTGCCGGCTCAGTCTCTGAACCGCTCGGAACACCTCCTCGCTTCCCTGCGGGTCCAGCTGCGAGGTTGGTTCATCCAATATGATAACCTCAGGCTCCATGGCAATGATGCTGGCAATGGCCATCCTCTGCATCTGTCCCCCCGAAAGGTCAAAGGGCGCCCTGTCTTTAAACCGGACAATATCCAGTTCCTCAAGGCTTCTGTCAATGCGCCGTATCATCTCATCCCTTGGTATGCCGAAATTCTCCAGACCAAATGCAATTTCCTCATAGACAGTCAGTTTGGAACCCGTCACCTGGTTAAATGGATTCTGGAACACGATTCCCACCTTCCGGCATAAGTCATCCACCTCCACATGCCTGACCTCGATGTCATCCACAAAGACCTTCCCTCCGTATGCACCCCTATAAAAGTTGGGAACCAGTCCTGTGAGGGCCTGGCAAAAAGTACTCTTACCCGAGCCATTCCTTCCTATAATACCTATGAACTCACCCGCATGGATTTCACAATTGATTCCGTCCAGGGCAAGGCGGTCTGTGTGGGGATACCTGTATTTCAGATTTGTTACTTTTATCTCAGCCATGTCATAATCCTCCAACCAATTGCTCCCACAATACCAAGAATCAGAAATCCCTGAATCACCTTGTCCAGTGTGGTCGTATGCTGTTCATTAAGAAATGTCTTCCTGTTTTTTGCATTAAATCCACGCACCTCAAGCGCAATGGCCCGCTCCTTTGTATCTATAAAAGAGCTCATAATAACTGGTGAAATCAGAGGAAGAAATGCCTTCATCCTCACCAGAAGGTTCCCCTCTGTTTCCATTCCCCTGCTTTTCTGGGCATCCGTAATGGTTGCCATTTTTTCCGTCATCTGCGGAATCAATTGGAACAAGGAAATAAACACATATCCAAATCTGGGCGAAAATCCTCTGCGCACAAAGTTCTCAATCATGTCGGACGGTTTGGTGCAAAGTACCAGTACGCAGAAGCAAAGGATGATATTAAACACATTAATGGCGATATCCAGAGCAAACATAAGACCTTCTTTATAGAAGGTAAGCCCCCAGATGCCAAAGAGCGCTGTTTCGTTCCCAGCCCGGAACAATCCCTGAATCAGCAGCACGGTGAGTACCACAAAACCAGACACACCTAAGATAGGTATGGTTTTTCGGATTACACCGGAACCAAACAGCAGCAATGCGCTTAAGAGGATGAATCCCGTGCTGGCCATATGATTCCCCATGAAAATCGGGATGAAAACAGCGGACAGAACATACAGAATCTTGCTTTCAGGCGAAAGCCTGTTTAAAAAAGAGTTCTTTTCCTCATATAAACTTATACTTTTCATTCATCTTCTCCTTAGTCCAGACTTTCTATTTTGCTGTTGCTCTGATACAGGGACAGAATGCTTTTTGGAAATCCTCTATAGAGTCCCGCCACCAGCAAAAGCACCACGATTTTGTCCGGAAGGTCCACCACGATTTCATCCGCCGTGGATGCAATCCAGGCTGGAAGCCCCTGAGACAAGGCTCCTGCATATACAATGTCTCCCCACAGATTACCTGTTGTTCCTCCCCAAAACATCATGTTCAGGGGGGTGGATACGATAACAGCAGCCAGGCCTGCCAGAACACCGGTTAAGATAGTCCCCCTCAGGTTTTTCATCCGACCATAATACGACATCAGTCCCACCACAATTCCAAGGGCCGCCTGTGAAAGGGCATATACTGTAGATATGGGGTCCATGGTAAGGCCATATATCAGATTGTTGGCAGCTCCTGCAATCGCCCCCACAACCGGACCGGCAAGACAGGCTGCAAGGCAGGTTCCAATGGAGTCCAGCCAAAGCGGCAGTTTCAATACGCCGGCAAACAGCTTACCGATATAATTAATCCCCACTGCAGCAGGTATCAGTACCAGCGCGGCCGTATTAAATTTCAGGGACCAGGGGCTGTTATAATTTTTTTCTTTCATCTTCCCGCCTCCTGTTCACGGACTTTTTCTTCCATGCGCACAATCGTTTCCAGGGCCAGAAGGATTTCATTCTTTTCTCCCTCTGCCGCCTGGTAAATGCCCTCCACGTATCCATTGATTTCCTCCTCAAGATTCCCCTCGAACAGGCTGACCGTATTCAGGACGGACGCTGTCTTGACGCCTCTTAACGCGCCTATGGTGAACAGCGCCGCAGTCTCCATATCCGCACCTAATATTCCTTTTTCATGCCAGTAGGCGTCAATCTCATCCTCCCGGTCCGTATAAAAGCTGTCATGGCTTCTGCATTTACCTATACGAAAGGGAAAATGGAATGTTTTCGCTGTCTCAACCATGCACATAAGAAGCTCCGTATCAGGCACCGCCGGATACTGCTCCTCTACATAGGATCTGGAAGCGCCGTCATCCCGGACAGCCCCATGAATCAGAAGCAGGTCTCCCATATGTATATCCTTCTGCAAAGCGCCGCAGCTTCCAATCCGTATCATATTTTTTACGCCTATGTGATGCAGTTCCTCCACCGCGATTCCCGTGGACGCCCCGCCCATTCCCGTGGAAACGGCCATGACCCGGACCCCCTTATAGATACCGCTGACGCTTTTATGCTCCCTGTTAAATGCAATCTCCTTAACATCCTCCAGAAATCCCTTAATCCGTTCTACCCTTGCAGGGTCTCCGGGAAGGATTGCGTAGGCTGCGCCATCCTGCCTGCTGCATCTGATATGCGGCTGTAAACTATCCATACTGTTCCTCCTAATTTCTTTCTCTGTTCAGGGCATCGTAATCCTTTATGGCAATATTCCCCTTATTCAGTTCAATAAGGCCCTGTTCCTTCAGTTGTTTTAAAATGCGATTCACACTTCGCTGGGTCACTGCCATCTTCTGGCTCAGTATTTCAGATGAGACCACGAAGCGCAGTTTACCGTCTGTTCCCGCATTGCCTACCAGGTACTGGCAGATTCTCTGCTTCAGCGTATAAAGGGTGTTCTGCCCCATATTCGCACACATCCGGTAAGAATTGCTGCACAGGGTCCGAATCATATATTCATTGAAGTTATTGTCCATGCGAATCCATTTGACAAAATAGGTCCGGTCCAGCTCCAGCATGGTCACATCACCCCTGGCCTCCACACGGCTTATATAGCCAACCTGGGAAAACAGTTCCAACTCTCCTATGTAATCCCCTTTTGTGTAGGTACACAAAAGATACTTCTTACCGTGTTCAGATTCCACATAGATATCCGCATAGCCAGAGGCTACAATATAAAATGTATTGTATATCTCACCCTGTTTCAGCACGAACCGGCTATCCTTGTATTTCCTTACTTTAAAATTCCGCAGGATCTCATAAGGACACTGCCGCAGAAGCTGGAACAGCACTTTATCTTTTTCCACAAGTTCCAGTAACTTCAATAAATTTTCATCCATTTTTGTATTCCTTTCGGCCGGTCATGGAATTATTATATATGAAAAGCAGGAATAAAGTATAGGATTTATGTCTCCTAACTCCTTCTTCCTGCCAGTCTTTTTATAAATGCAGATGCAATCATTGGACAAATGTCCTTTTGCATTTTCCCTTATTCATATATAAAACCATTCAGTCCATAGACAATCCCATTTCCGGAACAATCTCCTTCCATCCGCATGCCCGGGTGGGAACCATATACCCTTGTGGTAAAGACCTCCCGGCCTTCGTTTACAAATATTTCCAGCGAAGTGGTGTCTGAAAAAATATGCAAATCCGTAAGCCTCTCCAGCGGGACGCTCCGTCTGGTCCTGCCGCTTCCGCAGGTTCCCATATCCAGGGTCAGCAAACCATTTTCATAGGATAACGTCACATCTCCCCTGACAGTCAGGCACATGTCATGACAGGTCACAAAGGATATGCGTCCTTCAAACACAAGCCCTGGCTCCACGCCCTTGTCAAGTTCCTCAAAATCGTAATCCCTTCTGTCCCTGCGAAGCTCCCTCATCTCCTCCAGAGGCTGCTGCAAAAGGCGTCCTTCCCTCATATGGAGCTGCCGCGGCATGGTAAGGGCATGCTGCCATCCGGCGTTCACCGTCGGATTGGTGTAATCCGCATCCGGAATCCCCATCCAGCCTATGAGAATGCGCCGCCCCTTTTCATCCAGAAAGGTCTGAGGCGCATAGAAGTCAAATCCCCTGTCCACCATTCCAGGCAGCTGGGATTTCAGCTTGCAGGTATTTTCCCTGAAATCATAGTCCAGGCAGAAAACCGTACACTGATGCACATTCTGATACTCTGTTCCCATTGGCTTCACGCCCTGAGGGCAGCAGACCAGACAGAGCTGTCCGTCCAGGCAGAACAAATCCGGGCATTCCCACATATAGCCAAAGGTTTTGTCCGTAGTGATTCTATTAAAATACCCCCATTTTTTTAAATCCATTGACCGGTACAGGAGGACCATTCCCTTGCTGTGCACATCCCTTGCCCCCAGTACCATATAATAAAACTCCCCTTCTTTATACACTTTAGGGTCCCTTATGTGGCAGCTCATGTCATCCGGATAATCTCCGTGATTCATCACCAGTTCCTTGGCAGAAAAATGATACCCATCCTGGCTGGTAAAATGAATGGTGTTGCTCACCCGGCCGCCCATGATATAATCGTAATCATCCCGGTCAAACAGCTTCACATTGCCTGTGTAAAAATAGTGGATGGTTTTGTCCTCCACATAAGCTGAACCGGAATATACGCCATGGGCGTCCATGTCCTGATCCGGAAAAAGCACCGGCTCCTCCTGTTTATAATGGATGAAATCCCGGGTGGTATAGTGACCCCAGAGCTTAATCTCCCCTGTAGGCTCAAAGGGTGTATACTGATAATAAATATGGTACAGTCCCTGAAACTGGCAGAGGCCATTGGGGTCGTTCAGCCAGCCGGTTTCAGGCATCAGGTGGTAGGCCAGACGGCTGTCATCCGCCTTGACCATTTCCCTGTACTCCCTGTTTTCCCGGTACCATGCCTCATAGTCCTCCCTTCGGACCTTTTCATATTTTTTCAAGCTGCTTCCTCCTTACCGTCACCATGTGTTTACGCTGTCTTCATAGCCTCTGCCACCGCCATGCTTATTCTGTCTTCACTGCCTTTACCGCCACATTTTTGGCATCTGCCTGTTCACCAGGATATACGGTCACATCCAGATTTCCTCCCTCAGGCAGAATCATCATAGTCTGCGGATTCATTCCCTTTTCCCGAATCAGATCCAGGTCAGCGGCAATAAGCTTATCGCCCTTCTTCACCTTATCACCCTGGGACACAAATGCCTCAAACCCCTGCCCGTCCAGCTGTACCGTATTGATTCCGATATGGATGAGCACCTCCACACCTGTCTCAGATGTGATTCCCACCGCATGCTTTGTGGGAAACAGCAGGCTTATGGTACCGTCGCACGGCGCACATACCATGCCCTCCGCGGGATTGATGGCCACGCCGCTCCCCAGGGCCTTGGATGCAAACACCTCATCTGCGGACTGCCCCACATCCAGGATCTGGCCTTTCATGGGAACGTAAAGCTGGGTGACGATTTCCCGTGGCATTTCCATTTCCGAAGCCTCTTCTATTTCCCCGGCCCTGCTTCCCGTCCTTTTCTCCGTTCCGTCCTGCTGGTCAAGAGCAAACCTTTTCCAGAACACCATGGTAAGGGCAAAGGAAACGCCCATGGACAAAATGATTCCAATGGCAAAATTCATATAGTGGTCAGGCTTCATGGAGATAAAGCCCGGAAGTCCTGCTGCGCCCAATGCCTGCGCCAGTGTCTTGGTGGCCGCCAGATAGGCGCTTCCTGCCGCCGAACCAGCCATGGCTGCGTAAAATGGATACTTCAGTTTCAGTGTCACACCGAACATGGCTGGTTCCGTAATTCCCAACAGGGCAGAAATGCCGGACGCGGAGCAGATGGATTTCATCTTGTCATTCTTTGTCATGAGAAGCACTGCCAGGACCGCGGCGCCCTGGGCCACATTATTCATGCTTGCAGTTGAAAAAATGAAGCTGCCGCCTGTATGGGCGCTGTCAGCCAGCAGCTGTGTCTCAATGGCAATAAAGCTGTGGTGCATGCCGGTCATGGTAATAGGAGCGTATGCAAATCCAAAGAGAGCTCCGCCCACAGGCCCCAATGTATTGTACAGCCATGTGATGCCTGCGGCCAGCAGATTACCGGCTTCCCGCAGCACAGGTCCCACAAAGATAAAGGTCAGGAAAGAGGTCACCAGGATGGATAAAAGGGGTGTTGTCAGGTTATCCAGCCAGGATGGCGTTACCTTACGAAGCCGTTTTTCAATATTGGCAAGAATCCATGAAACAGCCAGAACAGGAAGGACTGTTCCCTGATATCCGATGGCGGCTATCTGAAAACCAAAGAAGTCCCAAACAGGAGGCTGTGCCAGTCCAATCTGATATGCGTTCAGCAAATCGGGATGAACCATAATCATGCCCATGGCCGCGCCTAAAAACGCATTTCCTCCAAACTTCCTGGTTGCGCTGAAGCCGATGAGTACCGGCAGAAAGGTAAAGGGCGCGTTTGCAAAGGTATTGATGGCCGAAGCCAGCCCCTGCCACATGGGGTACAGCGCAATAATGGACCGCCCGTTTATAAGCGGTGAAGTCAGCAGGTTGTTAAGGCCCATGAGAAGACCGCCTGCCACAATGGCGGGAATGATTGGCACGAAAATGTCACTGAGCATTTTAATGAAACGCTGGACCACATTTCCCTTTCCCTCTTCTTTTTCCTCCGGCTTTTCCTCCAATGTTCCCAGCTGTTTCTGCACTTCATCGCAGACCATGTTCACAATACCGGAACCAAATATAATCTGGAACTGGGATTGTGTGAGAAACACTCCTTTTACCCCCTCCAGGTCGCTGATTGCCTCTTCGTTCCGCAGCCCGTTGTCCCTGAGCTGAAAACGAAGCCTGGTGGCACAATGGGTAACTGACTTAATGTTGTCTTTTCCGCCTACATACTTGATGACCAGACTTGCCGTCTTTGCATAATCCATCATATTCCCTTCCCCTCTTCTTACTATGTTTTCCTTCAATGTTTTGGCATCGGTTCCACACTTATATAATAGGGCATTCAATCTATAAAGTCAATATTTTATTGGTACCGATTCCATTTTTATACGTAGAATAATCCCCCTGAAATTTGTTCACTTTTCACATATCTCCATCAATTTCACCCTGAACACCAGAAAATCCCTTTATTTCTTAACGCTTCCGCCTTCAATTATCCTGTAATCCACTATCTGTTTCTTTGGCACCGGTTCCCGATGTATCATCTTAAGAATGGTTTCAGCTCCCAGATAGCCCAAACCATAGGAATCAAAACGCAGGGTGGTCAGCTCAGGCTTTAACAGGGTGCTTTCGTCATATCCGCCAAATCCTGCCACGGAAACATCCTCGGGAATCCTCAGCCCTCTCTCCCCCAAAACATGGTACGCGCCAAAAGCCAGGCGGTCCGTGGCACATATGATTGCGTCTACCGGGCCCTGATCCAGAATTTCCTCAGCCATACAAATTCCGCTGGCATAGCTGTAATCGCCGGTGGCCGTGACCACATTCTTAACGCCGCACTCTTTCAGGCCGTCCATCACGCCCTGCTTACGGTTGAGCCCCACCGCCACATCAAGGCCGGACACTCCCATGTATCCAACCCGCGCCGGAGCAGCCCTTCCCACACGGACTCCCATGGCCTTTCCCGCCCCGTAGTCATCGTGGACAATGGATATTCCCCCGTCATATTCCTGGGCCGCCACGACCACGGGCACAGGACTTTCCTGTATCAGGTTTCTGTGCGCCTCTGTTATGGTAATGGCGCTCAGTATGATGCCGTCCACCTTCAGCGTAATCAGTCTTTGGATATTCTTAAGCTCCAGGTCCACGCTGTGGTCCGAGTCCTTAATCAGCGTTTCATACCCCTGCTCCCTCAGGTAGCGCCCGATGCTGGTCACCACCCGGCTGGACACCTTGGAATTAAGGGTGGGAAGGACCACTCCAATCACATTGCTTTCCTTGGCCTTTAACCTGGCAAATGTATTGGGCTCATAATTATACTCCCTTATGATTTCCTGAATTCTTTCCCTGGTGGATTCCTTTACACTGCCTCCATTAAAATATCTGGACACCGTACTCTTGGTAACCCCTGCCATATTTGCAATATCATCCATGGTAATCTTTCTTGATGACATATCCATCCCTTCACTTTCATTCGCTGTGCGTTGGTTTGCTGTATGCTCAATAACCGTGTGGCCGGCTGCGCATCGTATGCCGGCTGTACGTGGGATACAACAGACGCAGACTCCCAGTATGCCCTGTAAAACAGGCATGTTGACAGCTGCGTCCGCCTCCCTGCTATCTCTTATTCATTAGTATATCAAAACCTCGGCATTCTGTCCTCCATTATTGTAAAATTACCGCGGCCTGTTTTCATACCAATCCTTTAGATAATCTGACTTCCGAAGGGCATCAAAGCCAGTTTGGCCAGCTTGAACTGCTGTAACCCAAAAGGTATGCCCACGATAGTAATGCAAAGCAGTACCCCGATGATAGCTGACTCAATGGCCAGGGGCAAACCGGAAACCAGCAGCCAGATAATATTAAGGAGCAGGGAGCCCGCTCCCCCGCCGTAGACCACTTCCTTTCCAAAGGGAAAGAAACTCAGGCCCGCAAATTTAAAGCATTGTAGCCCTACCGGTATACCTATGATAGTTATGCACCACAGGCAGCCTGTCAGCAGCCAGGACAGGCCGCTTATACATCCGCCGAATATAAACCATAATACATTTCCAAGACATCCCATATATCTTACCTCCCTTCCCGCTCTGCTTCCAGTGTCTGCCTCATCTCCTGGAGCCGTTTCCGAATACAGCCTACCTGCCGTCTGGCTTCCCTGACCTGATTCAGGGCATCCCCTATTTTGGACTGCACCATCCAGTCAGCTATGACTCCGTCAAAGAAGTAATCGGCAAAAGTCAGAAAGCTTCCCACATCCATCTTTAAATCCCCGGTCAGATTTACATCCAGCAATTCTTTCTTTAACCTGCGCAGATGTCCCCTTGCCTCATTCATGGCTGCCTGGGCTTCATCCATCCGGTTATGCTTAAACATGGTACTAAAGAATCCTCCGCCCAGCATATCCCAGATTCCCCAGCTGCTTGCCTTCTGCAGCTGTTCTTCCGCCTTTTGCAGGCTCATGGATGCCATATCCGCTGCCATCAATGCCTCATTGATTTCCTGTTGTCTGCTTTTTCTCTCCATCCTGTTCTCCTTTCTGCGATAAACAATACCTTGCTGTTGTGCGAGGCAGGTATTACCGCCAGCTTTGCATCAGAGAAAAAAAGACCTTTATGGTGGCTGGCTCCCTGCCACAATAAAAGTCTTGCACATTTCATTTTATACGGGTGCCCCTGGCACCGAGATGACGATTTAAAATCCACCTTCCGGTGGTTCGCTACTCCCTTTTATTGGAACTGATTATATCATGCTGTATATTGAATGTCAAATACGATAAGTTGAAGAATCTATTACATTTTTCTGGCAAAACAGAATTCTGAACATTTTATGAAACGAATGGTAAAGTAATTTATTATAATGAACCAAAAAACCGAACTCCCATGAAAGAGTCCGGTTTTTGACTGATACAATGGAGCATACGGGATTCGAACCCGTGACCTCCACACTGCCAGTGTGGCGCGCTCCCAGCTGCGCTAATGCCCCAGCACTCGTAGATAATACCATAAATCCAGACGAAAATCAAGTACTATTTTTCCAATTATTCATACTTTTTGAAAATAGAGAGATTCGTAAATAAAAAGTCAACTTTCTCCCTTTTATTCCTTAAGGAATTTTATTCTTAATTTAGCTCCTGCTCAAACTTTTGTCACAATTTCCTTGTATACTCTTTTTCATAACAAGGAATTACTCCTTTTGATATAGATTTCTCTCATACTTAGCCGGCACGATTCCTTCGTGCCGGCTCCTCTCATATTCAGGCGCCCTCTATTTTCCTGCCTGTTTTACCCGAAACACCCAAAAGATACTTTATTCACCTTATTATCCCCTCGTTATTGACATTTTCACACATTCCTACCGACAGCATATTATACGTTAGAAGCCAGACAAGCTTCTATATAAATCAGAAAAGGATGTGTATTTATATGGCTTATCCAAAAGTTCATATCGTCAACTCAACTAATTTCAGCGTAAAGGGAAAAGTGAAGTACGCCTCTGCCTTTTGTTCTGATGACAATTATGAGATAGCTCCATGGGAAAGCTGGACCGCCGGCAGCCGCGGAGTCTGCCTCCTTACAGAAGTATCCGCCACTGTCCACACTCCGGGCCATGATACCAAGGCAACTCCCTATGAATCCTCAGGAACATCCTACAGTCAGTTTGCCGTACTTCAAACAGAACCCGGAAAATTCACGATGACCCGTATCGTGACCTAACCCAAATGCCAGTGCGGCTTATGCCGTGCTGGCATCTGATATTCTGCCGCATCAAGCTTGCCGTACCTGATATCTCCATCCATCGGTATCCTGTCTTCAGCGCCATTCCATCTGCCATCAATAACAGTAGCTGTGATATCTGGTCCTCAGATATTCTCCCTTGCCCTGTCTGCCGCCTGACTGCCAGACCACATTTCCCGGCAGGATGCTTCCATTTTCCAGAAGCCACTTCGCATTGGCCCAATTGCTTGCTGTGGGTTCACGATAGTAATTCCCGTCCCTGGTGCAGGAATACTGCCCCGGTGCAAATACCACGCCTTTGATGGTGTTGGGAAACTGGCCGTGATTCACCCTGTTTAATACCACGGAACCTACCAGCAGCTGCTCATCATCCGGACAGTTCTGTGCCTCACCACAGATTACATGAGCCAGTATATAAAGGTCCTCTTCCGAATAGGAAGGACGCCGTATCTCAATACCGGAGAGACATTTTGTTTCTATATATGCATGTCCGGCCTCTGTTGTTATCATTGACCAATCGCCGTATTCGCCCAAAACCTCAAAGGAGGTATTCAAAAATGCCTGGTCCAAAACCACTGCCTCTGTGCTGGGCTCCTGATAAATATTGATTCCATCCTGGTTAGCAAACTTAATTGTCTTATGGGCCGCGTCCTGAAGAGCGGTTTTGAATCCACTCACCACGCTTTTTGCGGCGAGCACCATATCTGTCCCGTTTTCTTCTGCCTGCACGGTCATTGGCACTGCCAGTGATATGGTCAGGGCCATGGCTCCCAATATAACGATTCGTTTCATATCTACTCCTTAAAATGTTTGAACTGCCTGGGCAGGATACTCGCCACCTGCCCATGGTATTTGTTCTCTATTATATTCTGTCCCAAAATTAGCAATCCAAACATATTTAAGGTAATTAATGGCAAAAAAAAGCCGCCACAAAGTGACGGCCCAAATGCTCATCCGTTCTTAAGAAATCATATTCACGGGTCTGCAACCTTTCTTTTATTTGTCCTAAGGTCATGCAATTCTCCTTTTTCAGTATCATTTATGCCATTATAGCAGGACTGGTGAATGAAAGCAAACCAATTAGGGGCTGTGGACAAAAGATAGGTACAGATAAATGCAGACAGATGTGAAATAATGAAAATGTGATCATGACTAAAAGTGAAACGAGTACCCGCACCTGCACTCAATCTCTCCTGTATTGTAAATCTCGCCTTTCAAGCGCTTTATATGCGCCTTCCTTCCACATAGGGGACATACAAAATCCGCCTCCCCATATCCGTCGGTACCCTGCAATGCCTGCAGGGACGCCCTTATGAAGCAATATAGATTTTCAATGGTCATCTCCTGTTCCAGGTTGACCCCGCAACAATCTTCCATTTGTATACCTCCTGCCTTTTTTTATCATGATGCCGGGTATTGCTTGATTCAAATTCTCCTCTGTGGCAGGTCCCGGTCTGGGGCGGATTACCATATCCGGTGTATGCCTCCAAAAGCCAGTCCTTTGAGATACCCTCTTTGAAAATACCACTATGAAAATGCCTGCCGCAAACCTGACGGCAACAGTATACGCTCCTTTGAAAAATCCAGGAAGGATACGCTGTAAAATCCATCCTCTTCCTCGTCCGCGGCCTGGGCCTTATGCCAGATATCCAGCGCTTTTTGAACCGTTATCTCCACATCATGGTAATAATAGAGGTTAGCGCTGGTATGGGCCACAACGTCCGCAATCAAAAGCCTGGCATCCTGGTTCTCAAATAAAACTTCATTCAGATTGTCCTTTGTGATTTTCATATGGCTGCCTCCTGTATTTTATAGATTCTGTTTAACGGTTGCTGTTTAACGGTTTTCCCATCTTAGGTCCCCGGCAAAGAACATATGTTCTTTTATGTTTTCATAATACCACAAACGTACGTTTGTGTCAAGACAGAAAACAGCTCCCGGCACTTACAGACAGTAACCTGCAGGCAGTCATAAATCATGGCAATACGCGTCCCCTTTTCCTGCTGACATACAGGAATGTCCCGGTTAAACCATGAATCACTCATACATGGCCAACCTTGCACATATATTGTAAAAACATATCATATGAGGCTTTTATGCAAACCATAACCCAGCATATCCTGACAGACCAGATGGATTACCAGAATTCCGTTGTACTCAACTGCCAGATCCGTTACCCGCAATTTAATAATGCTTCCTGCAATCAGGAAGCTCTTCAGACCATAAACCAATATTATGTCACACAGGCAAGCGAAAAAGGACGGTACTGCCGGACTGTATTGTATCCCCAGGCAGCCGAAGAGGCAAATTACAGCCGTGACCGCAGCTTTCCATTTTTTCCGTATGAATTCAATGTAAGCTACGTGGTAACTTATAGCCGGGACTGTATTTTCAGTCTCTTTTCGGAACAGTATACCTTTACAGGCGGAGCTCACGGCTCCACGCTGCGGACATCTGAGACCTGGGATGCCGAATCCGGCAGACAAATGACGCTAAATGACTTTTATTCGGATAATCCTTCTTATATCCATGATATCCAGAATTGGATCCAGCTTGAGATTGCGGAGAGACTGAAAGCCAATCCCGGTACCTATTTTGACAATTATCCCCAGCTCCTGCGCAATTCCTTCCATCCGGAAAATTTTTATATGACGCCAGAGGGAATTGTCATTTATTACCAGCAGTATGATATTGCCCCTTATTCCAGCGGCATACCGGAATTCCTGCTGCCTTTTGACGCAAATGTATCTGAATCCTGAGTATCTGAATCCTGACAGCCAAACGAGCGTTTCCGGCCTTCCGGCAGCCTCCCGGAGGCCATAGCAGGGAAGCCATGGCAGTTCCTTCTGCCCGTTGCCTAACCCGGTCTGTGATGCTATAATTACATGGCAGAGGGACGGACACGTCCCCAAATCACAATACAGGAGGAACTGCCATGAATTTCACATATAATCCAAATCAGATTGCCCTTTACGATGAACAGGACAAACTGCTGGCTGAAGTAACATTTCCAGATACTGCGGATGGCGCCGTAGATATTGACCACACCTTTGTGGATGATTCCCTTCAGGGTCAGGGAATCGCGGGCAAACTGATGGAAGCCCTGGCAGGGCATCTGCGTGCCCAGGGCAAGAAGGCTGTTTTGACCTGTTCCTATGCCGTCAGATGGTTTGAAAAGCATCCGGAGTATCATGATTTAATCAAATAGTCTCTGAGCTATAAAACAGCCACTCATGGATGCGGCACTGTAAAACAGGATCTGTTAATTCCGGGAAACGGCACAGCTTCGGCTCTGCCGTTTTTCTCTGTCCGCCTCAGAAAAGAACATATCAGCGGGCCTGGCAAAGGTTCCAAACTCACCGTACAGCGCCTGACAGATGACCAGAGGTTCTCCTGTCCTGTATCATTATCCTGTGTCCATTTCTATATAAACCATGTGATTCCCAAAGCTTATCTCTCCTTACCGGAGCCTCTTGTCAAATCATAGCTTTCACCTATCATCCTTTTGATATCCTTATCCGGAACGCTTCCATCCAGAACCACCGTATTCCAGTGCTTCTTATTCAGATGGTACCCTGGCCGTACGCCGGAATAGGCATTGCGCCAAAATTCAATCCACTCAGGCGCGCATTTCAGGTTAATGCAGACCTGTTCCTCCCGCCGGTATATCCAGGCAAATACCCGCTTATTGCCCCGGTGACGTATGACAGTCCATTCGTGATCCCGGAAGGGATAGTCTTCATATACATCTTTATAGGTAAGACAATATGTAATCAAATCTTTCTTTGTCTTCATTCGTTCTCACTCCTTTATCAATCAGACTATGGCCGTATTCATTCTCCGCTTTATATATGCATAAACAGACAGCACATTCAGTCTCATATTCCTAGATTATATCAGATTTATTTCTATGAAACAAAACATGGAGCGTGCCGACGGAGTGTAACCTCCATCTTCACGCTTCATACCGCGGCTTTAGCTTAATACCACCTCACCATGGGCAGTTCATTGTTCACGCCCTTGCTCACCAGTATCTGATGAAGGTCAATGACCCCATTGTGGAATGCAGCTGCGCAGGAGCACAAATACAAATCCCACATGCGGACGAATTCCTCGTCGAACATGTCCTTTATCTCCTTTTCATGTTCCTTGAAATTCTTTTCCCAGCACAGCAATGTTTTGTTGTAATGGTTTCTCAGATTCTCCACATCCAAAATATGGAAGTCATGTTCTGCCATCAGGGATATGATTTCCCTGAGGCTGGGAATGACACCGCCCGGAAATATATATTTTTTAATCCAGGGATCTCCTGCGTGTTCCTTCTGGCTGCTGATGAAATGGAGAAGGAATACGCCGCCCGGATTCAACACCTTGTCCATGCAGTCCATGAACCTGCCGTAATTTTCTCTGCCGACGTGCTCCACCATGCCCACGCTGACCACACGGTCAAATTTCATGCCGCCTTTCGGCAAATCCCTGTAATCCATGAGCTGAACGTCCAGAAGGTGTTCCAGTCCTTCCTCCTCTATGCGCTTTTTAAAACCGTCATACTGCTCCGTACTCAGGGTGATGCCGGTTCCTTTGACTCCGTATTCCCTGGCCGCCCTGATTAACAGAAATCCCCAGCCGCAGCCCACATCCAGAAGGCTCATGCCCTCTTTAAGCGCCAGCTTCTTCAGAATATAATCCGTTTTATTCATCTGGGCCTCATAGAGGGTATCCTTTTCCGACTTAAAATATCCGCAGGAATAGTTCATGGTCTCGTCCAGCCACAGCTTATAAAAATCATTGCCGATATCATAGTGGGAGGACACCTCCATCTTCTGGTTTTTCCTGGAATTCGAGGGATAAAGGAGCTTCCTCAGATGCAGGCGGTTGACAGAAAATCGGTCCATCTGCCCCAGGAAATGGTCCAGGGCCTCATACAAATTCCCCTCCACCTCCAGTTTGCCCTTCATATAGGCCTCCCCCAATGCCAGGGAGGTGCTGTCCATCAGCTTCTTCACCGGTATAGTTTCCCTGATGTCAACGGCAAACATGGGATTGCCATGGCCTACCCGGTCTTCGTGGTCCTTCCATTTTACCAGAAAGGGATAATCCGTAAATCGGTTCAGAAATTGAACCATTGCCTTCTCTTCTAACATACTGGTATCACACATCCTTTCTTCCAGTATTATCCCCTTCTGGAAACAGAATATTCAAAAACCCCGGAGAGCCTAAGCCCTCCGGGGTCTGTCATTCATAAAATATTTAAAATCTGACCAAAGATTAGTCGTTGCCGTACAGTGCAACCAGCTTCTCTAAGTAAGCGTAACGCTCCTTAGCCTCTGCCTCGTTACGTGCAAACAGCTCGGCTGCTCTCTCAGGATTCTTCATAGCCAGGGACATGTAACGAACCTCGCCCTTTAAGAAGTCCTGATATGTCTCAAGCTTAGGAGCCTTGGAATCCAGGGTGAACTTCTTCTCAGCTGCCGGGTTGTAGCGGAAGTTGTTCCAGTAGCCGCACTCTACAGCCAGCTTCTCCTCTGTCTGAGCCTTGTCCATGCCCTTCTTGATACCATGGTTGATACATGGAGCGTATGCAATAATCAGAGATGGTCCCGGATAAGCCTCTGCCTCGGCAATTGCCTTAACAGTCTGAGCCATATCAGCGCCCATACAAATCTGTGCAACGTACACATAACCATAGCTCATGGCAATGCTGGCCAGGTCTTTCTTCTTAACGTCCTTACCGCCTGCAGCGAACTGTGCAACAGCACCTGTCTTGGTAGCCTTGGAGGACTGGCCGCCTGTATTGGAGTAAACCTCAGTATCGTATACCATGATGTTGATGTCCTTACCGGATGCCAGTACGTGGTCTACGCCGCCGAAACCGATATCGTAAGCCCATCCGTCACCGCCGAATACCCACTGGGACTTCTTAGCCAGGAAATCTTTATTCTTAACAATGTCTCTGCAGACATCGCAGTCAACGCCGTCCAGAGCTGCAACCAGCTTATCGGCAGCAGTGCCGTTCAGAGCGCCGATGCCAAATGTATCGAGCCATTCCTTGCAGGCTGCCTTCATCTCGTCAGTAGCCTTCTCGTTAGCCATTACGCTCTCAACCTTAGCCTTTAAGCCGTCTCTGATTGCGTTCTGAGCCAGTAACATACCGTAACCAAACTCAGCGTTATCCTCAAACAGGGAGTTGTCCCATGCAGGACCCTGTCCCTTGGCATTTACGGTGTAAGGTGTGGATGGTGAGGAGTTGCCCCAGATAGAAGAGCATCCTGTTGCGTTGGCAATGTACATCCTGTCACCAAACAGCTGGGTGATTAGTTTTGCGTAAGGAGTCTCGCCGCATCCTGCGCAAGCGCCGGAGAATTCAAGCAGAGGCTGTCTGAACTGGCTGCCCTTAACGGTGTTCTCTTTGAACTTAGCCAGAACTTCTTCCTTGATAGGCAGGGACTGGCCAAAGTCAAAGATGGCCTGCTGGCCAAGGTTAGCCTCAAGGCTTTCCATAACCAGAGCCTTGTTGCCCTTCATGCCTGGGCATACATTTGCACAGGAACCGCATCCCGTACAATCCAGTGCGGAGATGGTTATGGCAAACTTGTAGCCGGCCATACCTGTCATATCCTTCATCTTCATGTCCGCAGGTGCCTTAGCAGCCTCGTCAGCGGTCATGGCAACCGGACGGATTACAGCGTGAGGACATACATACGCACAGAAGTTACACTGGATACAGTTGTCCGGATTCCATACAGGAACCTTAACAGCGATGCCGCGCTTCTCATATGCGGAGGTACCGGATGGTGTGGAACCATCTGCGTATTCTGTAAATGCGGATACGGGCAGGGAGTTACCTTCCTGAGCGCTTACCTTTGTCTGAATGTTGTTGACGAAGTCAACTACATCCTTTCTTCCCTGGGTTACAACTGCATAGTCAAGACCTTCGTCTTCACAGTTCTTCCAGCTCTCCGGAACCTCTACCTTGTGCATGCCCTTAGCGCCTGCGTCGATAGCTGCCCAGTTCTTCTGAACAACGTCCTCGCCCTTGCGGCCGTAGGTTGCCTTTGCAGCAGCCTTCATCAGCTCATTTGCCTTCTCAGCAGGAATGATGCCGGTCAGCTCGAAGAACGCGGACTGAAGGATGGTGTTGATACGTGTTGGGCCCATGCCTGTCTCAATACCAATCTTTACACCGTCGATGGTGTAGAAGTTGATGTTGTGGTCAGCGATGAACTTCTTAACCTGTCCTGGAAGATGCTTCTCAAGACCTTCCATATCCCATGGGCAGTTTAACAGGAATGTACCGCCGTCAACCAGCTCCTGAACCATGTTGTACTTGCGTACATATGCGGGATTGTGGCAGGCAACGAAGTTAGCTGTACGGATTAAATAGGTAGACTTGATTGGGCTGTGTCCGAAACGCAGGTGGGACATGGTAACGCCGCCTGACTTCTTGGAGTCATAATCAAAGTATGCCTGTGCATACATGTCTGTATTGTCACCGATGATCTTGATGGAGTTCTTGTTTGCACCAACCGTACCGTCAGCGCCCAGCCCCCAGAACTTACAGTTTGTGGTTCCCTCAGGAGTGGTAACCAAAGGAGCTCCAATCTCTAAGGACAGGTTTGTAACGTCATCCACGATACCTACGGTAAATGGGGACTTGGTTGTATTCCCGTAAACTGCCACGATCTGAGCAGGTGTGGTATCCTTGGAACCTAAGCCGTAACGTCCGGTTAAAACCTTAACCTGGTCAAACTTGCTTCCCTTAAGGGCGGCAACAACATCCAGGTACAGAGGCTCGCCGATGGCGCCCGGCTCTTTTGTTCTGTCTAATACGGAGATAACCTTAACAGTATCAGGAATGGCGTCAATCAGGGCCTGTACGCAGAATGGTCTGTACAGACGAACCTTAACAACACCAACCTTCTGTCCCTGCTTCATCATGTAGTCGATGGTCTCCTCAATGGTGTCATTGACAGAACCCATGGAGATGATGATGTGCTCGGCATCAGCAGCGCCGTAGTAGTTGAACAGCTTATAGTCAGTACCAATCTTGGCATTAACCTTGTCCATATATTCCTGAACGATTGCAGGAAGGGCATCATAGTACGGGTTGCAGGCTTCTCTTGCCTGGAAGAAGATATCCGGGTTCTGAGCGGAGCCTCTCTGGCATGGATGATTTGGATTCAGTGCATGCTTGCGGAAAGCATCTACAGCGTCCATGTCAACCATTTCCTTAAGATCCTCATAATCCCAGGTTTCAATTTTCTGAATCTCATGGGATGTACGGAAACCGTCGAAGAAGTTGATGAATGGAACCTTGCCCTTGATGGATGCCATATGTGCAACAACAGTCAGGTCCATTACTTCCTGTACACTGGACTCGCACAGCATGGCGCATCCGGTCTGACGGCACGCGTAAACGTCGGAATGGTCACCGAAAATAGATAATGCATGGCTAGCAAGAGCACGTGCGGATACGTTGAATACGCCTGGCAGCTGCTCGCCCGCGATTTTATAAAGATTAGGGATCATCAGTAACAGACCCTGTGACGCTGTGTAGGTGGTGGTCAGAGCACCTGCTGCCAGAGAACCATGTACAGCACCTGCTGCACCAGCCTCAGACTGCATCTCTGTAATCTGTACTTCACGACCGAAGATATTGGTTCTTCCGTCTGTTGCCCATTCGTCTGTGGCTTCAGCCATAGGTGAGGATGGGGTAATCGGATAGATAGCCGCTACATCAGTAAATGCATATGACGCATGTGCTGCTGCATGGTTACCATCCATGGTTTTCATTTTTCTTGCCATTTTGATTTCCTCCTACAAATAGTGAATATGTAATGGTATACATGTGAGTCTGCCCTGGATCCGGGCATGTATAAACATGCTTCAACCCTATGCAGACTGACCTGTCTACTATTATAGCAATTATTTAACAAATTGCAAATGCTTAATCGAAATTACGCCAAAAAATACAATGTCAAATTTTAAAAATGTATAAAATGCAGCAAAAAAAAAGAGAAACCAATGATTCGGGTTTCTCTTTTTCTGTCTGCTTTTTTATTCCGGTTTCAGCGGTGCAATCACCGGATTATCCCCGCCCGGTCCGGCTGCCCCGTTCTCAGACGGCTGTGGTACCTGGGAGGGATTTGGCGCCGTCCCAGGCGCTGTGGTGGGCGCTGCCGGCTGGGTCACTGTGCCGGGTCCATTCTCCTGTGAACCGTTCCCGGAAGGTATGGAGGTTGCCTCATCACCCGGAATATAGCCGTCCGGCATTCCGTCAATGATTGGCGGTGTTGTCTCTGTGGAAAGGGTAGTCTCCTCAGGCGCCAGCACCACGCCGGTGGTGTTGCGGCGGATAACAGGGGCATGGCCTTTGTATGTGGTCTTATGGTCCTGTTCCCTGGAAATTTCCTTTCCGTCTTTATATACCACCTTGTAGGTAATCCATCTGCTTCCCTTGCTGCCTGCGCTCTTCTGAATCTCCACACCCGGCTCAAGGGTCTGGTCCTCCTCATAAGCAGGCGCCGGCGGATCCAGTTCCTCCACTTTCTCGGATACCAAATCCAGCTTGGTTCCCTCCTCCAGAATGGGAATTCCATAAATGGAAACCGTCATCTTCTGGTCCGCGTAGCTGGCCTTGATGCCGATGGATGTGCTGGAGGTGTTCTTGAAGCGGAAATCCGGCTGTTCCCAGCTCACCGTTGCATCCTGGCCCGGCGTGATATAGTTGGGCTCAAATGTATGGGAGCGTCTGAAGGTAATGCTCTCCTCCCCCAGACCTGACCTGTATACTGCATTGTACAGGGTGGTGGATACCTGGCATACGCCTCCGCCGATTTCCTGTACTACCTCTCCGTTGTTATAGGCGGCTGCTCCCTGGTAGCCCTTTGCTTCTGTCCTCTGTCCCACCACTGCGTTAAAGGAGAATTCCTCTCCCGGATGCACAACCGTACCGTTCAGCGCCTCCGCAGACAGCCTGATGTTGGTGTTTCGGGCCTTATTGGCTGTGGTCTTTGTGGTGAAGGTGCTTATGGTCTTATATTTTTCCTTGGCAGCCGCGGCGCTGATATCCGGCGCCGTCTCACTTCCCGTGGCTGTGATGGAAGCGTCGAACTTCTTATCCTTCAGGGCCTTCAGTATGTCTGCCGCCAGCTTCTCCTGGTCAATGGCAAAACCATGTTCTTCCCCTGCAAACACAAAAGTGCCCTTTTCCTTGTCGTAGCTGTCAATGGAACCGTTTTTGGCCTTTTTATTCCACTTGGCGGCACAGCTTTCCGCCTCCTTGGCAGCCGCCTCCTCCAGTCCGTCCATGCTCAGAGTATAACTCTCGGCCGGCTCCTGGCTGTAGATTTCCTCCAGCAGCGCATCCACCTTTTCCGCCGCTAAATTCGTCACATTATATGTATCTCCGTCATAGGTGACCGTCATGCTCCAGGGATATTCCTTCAGGATCGCATTTCTGGCCTGGTTCTTGGACATGCCGGTGATGGCGATTCCATCCACCTTGACTTCCTTCATCATCTCTGTCCCGGTTGTCTCTTCCGTGCTGTCTACCGGTTCGCTTCCCCCGGCGCCCTTAAACTTCATGGCCAGTGATATGCACGCAATAAGGACTGTCTCTTATACACATCTGACGCTGCCGACGATCTTACGCGTGTAGA